>Ga0307512_10000005_pt1 | contig 191767 bp, 176 predicted proteins | sample 14_EM_MG_FD_200267 | JGI IMG/M metagenome (GOLD analysis project Ga0307512, IMG submission 200267) | Populus trichocarpa ectomycorrhiza microbial communities from riparian zone in the Pacific Northwest, United States - 14_EM | ecosystem: Host-associated > Plants > Roots > Unclassified... | reverse complement strand
AGTATTGGCTGCCTTCCAAATCAAAAATAATAGTATCAGGCTCCCTGCCCCATCCTGAAAATGAGCGTCAACGGAGCGTCAACGATTTGTGGTCTTGTAAGTACGGTAATTCACAAGTGACTTGGTCATTGATATGCAGAACGGACATATTGGCAGCTTTTATTGGCAAAAGAGATAGCATCACAGTCACCGCCCCATGCTTGGCATGAGCGTCAACAGAGCGTCAACGATTTTTAGCATTGCATCTTGGGTAAGTTATGTTCCGATTGGTTGCAGTCATCCATTTATGAGATATTGGCAGCCTTTAGTGGCAAAAACAACAGCCACCTGCTCCCTGCGGCATCCTGAAAATGAGCGTCAACGGAGCGTCAACGATTTTTAGCTTTGCATCTTGGGTAAGTTATGTTCCGATTGGTTGCAGACATCCATTTATGAGATATTGGCAGTCTTTAGTGGCAAAAACAACAGCAACATGCTCCATGCGGCATCCTGAAAATGAGCGTCAATGGAGTGTCAAGGATTATTGGTGCTGGATCTTGGGTAATCTAAGTGTAACAATGTGGTAACAACTCATAAACAAAGTCGTGGCAGCCTTTTCAACTGAAATAACGTATGACACATAAGTTACCCCATCATGAAACTGAGCGTCAACAATATTTGATCTTGCATATTGGGTAATCAAGGCTTTCTGCGCATAGGTGCCGCCATAGCAAAACTATTGACATCCTTTCTAGCGAAAAATGCAACCGGTAGAAGGCAAAACACGTATTCCAAAATCATGAATGTCGCTGATTGCTAAACATTCAAAAAGAGATCATTGGCTGTCAAATACCTAATTTTGATGATGTTCAATTATGCAACTGCAAAAACAAGAACATTATATAAATCTACAGATGGACCCGCTGTGCGACCCGCTGACAACCCGCCCAATCCAGACGGGTTGGGAGATTTGCATCGAACCGTACCCGAATTGACGGTTCGGGTGTGTTGACAACCCGGACCGCCAATTTGGCAACGGTTCGGTTCTGACCCGGACCCGGACCCGAAGTGACGGTCCGGAACCGTTGCTAACACTACCCACAACGATGAACGCCAGAGACTCATCCCCTGAGTCGGCTGGAGGATGTGGGGCTTGTGACGCCGCAAAAACCTCGCCAGGCAGTGCCAAGTATGGGAGATGCTCAGGCAGCCAGAAACACCTCGGATGTGGAGGTAGATCCGCAGCTGCTTAGTGAAACAGCAGGGGGCAATAGTCTTCCATGTGTCCCTCCCCCCGACGTCCTTCACCTCGATTTCCCACTCCCTGAGGCCAGCCCAGAAGGCTGCGTAGGCGAGGAGTGAACCAGTCCTCGCGTCGCAGACGAGGCGATGGTTGTCGCGTTAGGGTTATCATCGGGTTCTTGTCTTGTTCATTTCCTTTGCTGGAAACTCTGCATATGAGGCATTGATTATTACACGTGTCGCGAGGTATTTGGATTGCTCAGGGTTTATTTCAATCATAGTAATTTTGGACATTGCGAATGCAGCATTTTTGCAACTCCTGGCGTGTAAGGAACTTCCTTGTGATGGTGTTGAGGCTCAATCAATCTCTCAAGTTAGCTGAAAGTATCGTGAGCTTACACACCAGGCTGCTCAGGCCCAGCAGCAACTTTCGTCCATTTCTACACTGAATACTCCACTCCTCCCATGTCGTGGACAATGCCAGAAAAGAGCCCTTTCTGTTGCCCCGAATTTTCATGCCGAAAGATGTTCACCTCAGACAGTTGGTGACTTAAAGATTTCAAATTACACCATCATGAACACGTTCAAGTTGCATGCCAGAGGAATCTGACTATTCGCAGCGCACCCCGACGCCTTGAACCTGCTCAGCCTGGTGAATTCAACGCTGACAAAGATTCTGTCGAAGAGTTGGAAGTGTTTCCCTACCTCGAACACGTTCAGAACATCACAGACTCGCAGTCTCAACTGCAACCACCTCCTCTGCCCCAGATGGACTCATACCCTGGCGCCGGCGCCGCGCTGATTGAATACATTGCTGAGCCATGGGAACTCGACGCTCCGGGTTGCTTTGACACAAACCGCCAGAACAATCCCTACTACCCGATTGCGACGCGTGAAGAGTAGAAATATATACAGTGTGGGATCAAGCAGAAGGGTAAGAAGACGTACTATGACAATGTGCTGAAGGGAGCGAACCCCGCTCTGTGTTTCCAAGCTTGAAAAACGGGGATGGCGTCCAGAAGCTCGTGGCTAGCATGCCAGATGATCAGGCTCTCAGGGAGTGGGAACTACACACTCTCGGGGATATGAGATGGAATGACAATCACCAATGCCCTATCAAATACTGGAGTCGAGACATCATCAAAAGAATGGGATGGTTGATGTGGCAGCCAGCCTACACGGAGCATCTCATTTATGCCCCTCAGCGTTGCTTTAACAGTGATATGCCACCGAAACGCATCTGTAGTGAAATGCACACTGCGGACTGGTGGTGGGAGACACAGGTAAGCAGAGATACTCGACGATACTATCGTGCTAATCGAGCCTAAGGCAATGCTCAGACTGGGTGATACTCTGGTTCCCTTGATCTTCATGTCTGACGGAACACATCTCTCGAATTTCGCTGGCGACAAGAAGGAGTGGCCTGTATATATGACAATTGGCAATCTATCATCGAAGATCCGCCAGATGCCCTCAACGCACACCGTTGTACTGGTTGCTCTCCTGCTGATTCCATTGCCAAACCACAATATTCCTCAGAAGCGGCTGGATGAGCTGCGGTAAACCAATGGAGAGATGCTTAACAAAGGACTCCGGCAGGTACTCCAGCCTTTCACCTTTATATATAATCCCAACTCTGAGAGCGGGTATTACAACGTTCTCTGTGCAGACGGTAACCTCAGGCGTTGCAAACCGGTTTCAGTAGCATGGCTGTCAGATTGCCCTGAGTATAGCTACCTACATCATCTCAGGCAGCATGTATGCTTTCTGTGCGAGTGTCCAAACAACAAACTTGGAGATTATGTCCCTCCTGATGAGCAACACCCCCGGTGGGATCACAACCTATATAGAACGCTCAGCGATGCCAACACCAATGCAGCCGATGCTCAACTCTCATCGCGTGATGTTCACCGAGGATTCAACGTGTATAGACATAATCGCTGTATTGTAAGCAACTGCCCGAAGCCCGACCTCCTCCATACTACAATGCAGATCGGCATCCTTGACCACTTCCAGAAGTGGATTCTCCACTTCATGAAAATGCACGAACAGCTGGACAGGTACAATGCAATCTGGCTATCCGTGCCTGGTTACCACCACCTCACACCAAAGAATAAGTCATATGATGTTGTTTCTCAATGGAAGGGGACGGAGATGAAGGAAATGAGCCGGTACATGCTTGGAGTTGTAACCCAGTCACTACGAGGCGGAAGCCCCGCTCAGTGTCCCATAGTCAATGACTCAATAGAGTGCACATAGTCATTGTCGGAGTTCTATACGTATGCTCGATATACATCTCACAATGATGTAACACTGAGCTGCATAGGGGATGCCTTGCGTCATTTTCACACCTTCAAAGATATTTCCTTCCTCAGGTGAGCCTGCAAGAAAGTGGAGGCCAGAGCCAATGCCCTGAGATCAGAACTCGTGGAGAAGCGAAAGGTAGATGAGGAAACAAATGCTGAAACTTGGACGCCATCCAACAAGCAGCCCGAAATGAACACGTGGCAGGATTATATCAGCCACAAGATGGATGTTTCAAAGTAGTTGGATGCCGACTTCAACTTTCCAAAGATCCAATTGAAGTCTTCATTGGGTGGAACACATTTGTGGACATGGAGCCTTGCACCAGTATTCTGGTGCGAGACATGAACAACCACATAAAACGAACCTCAAGGATGCTTGGAAAGCCTCCAATCACAATCTCAACTACCTGCTGCAAGTAATCACCTTTCAGCATCGCATTATCTGTTTCAAAATCAGAGAGCTCAATCTCCAAGCCCTTGCTCAGCGTTGGGAGAACAGCACGGCCGCCTGCAAAGTCCTCCCTTCCCGTGCTGATCTAGTTGCCCCCCTACGTTCCCAGTCAACTGCGAAGCCAAAACTCATGGGACCCCAAAACCGCCGTGATGGAAAGCATCCTGACGCTATGATCAAAGACTTTAGAGCAATACTCGACAATATACAAGACACAATGCACCGCATGGCAATATACAGCGGCACGGGGGAGTTTATCGACCATGATCATGGTAAGAAGACATATCTATCGGATGTACAACTGCACGCTATGGAGCTCTGTATTCACCATGGTATTAAGGTTCAAGTGGAGGGTTTAGATGGTGAACGCATATCTCAGATGTGTCGATGCACAGGATGCCAGAGCTGGCGCGGAGGGGATCGAAAGAATGACTGGGTGTGGGTCAAGCAATGCCCAGGGAGGTGTTATAGCGTGCAGAATGGGCATCTCCCGTGGCAACTGCAACGATTATTCCTCAATCAAACTCCTAAACGAGGATGGTGCTTTCGTTGAGTACTGGTTAGCGCTGGCGCTCAACACAATACCTGAATACTCAGGTACCTTGGATCCCGTCCCGAAATTTGTACCAGTGCGAAATGCATTGGCAGCTGTTGCTTTACAAGTTTTCTGCGTGAGAACCATAGTTGGCTGCGCCCATGTCGTTCCAGAGATAGCTACTAGTCGTCAGACAGGAGACGGATGGAATGAGTGATGGATTGTCAATATCCCCATAGATCTGGCGACTTGGAATAATGTGCATAATTAGTAAAGAGATAATTGCATTTTGCGCGCAGGTAGAAGGAACGCTAGGAGAGATTTTGGCAGCGTCACCCATCGCATTGCAATCCCGATGCAAGCACATACCCAATGAACCCATTCTGATTCATGGGCACAGTTGGCCACAACGCCATAGCGATCGTTCAAAATTGGAGTCCGACAGAATGAGATGAAACGGTAAAACAGCGATCTGATGGCGATATGGAACCCGACGCATTGAAACGATGCCTGGCACGGAGTACTCTGCCACCGGGGTGTCTTTGATGGCTCTGACAGAGCGCATCCACTCTGACAGAGTCATTCTGCCCAGATGGAAATAATTCTTGCTGACGAATGCCATTTTTCTCACTGCACGCCTTCTGCTTTCTATATCATGACATCCAGATAAGGATCTAGCACCCACTTTGCTCAACAGCACCTAGTCAACCCTCAGTGAAATTATATATGTGTGACCTTTGATGTTAGCAACTGTTGTGGGTGACCCAGCTGCAGCCCAGGTCGGAACCGAACGCAATGCCCCAGAACCTTTCAGCAACCACCAACCAATCTGAACCGGGTAACCAGCACTTGGTTGGTACCCGGACTGGACATAAACCGCAGGGTTTTTGGTCAGGTTGGCACCGGACCACAGTTGCATTTTGCGGTTCTTACAACGTTGGCTGAACTTTGGCTGCATTTAAGGTTTTGGGTTCTGATTGTACCATGACATGCTGAATACGTAGATTGTGCAGTCTCAGCTGCTCGTTCACCTCTCGCTTTCAGATTTGCGATCTGACCAATATTTGTTGAACTGCTGTGAAGTGACGCGAAATCATAGGTGAAATTTGCCGGCTTTCGATAACAACCCAATGAATATTGGTTGGATGGCAACTCTGAATGCGGGAGGATGAAGGGCGGCGAGAACTGCTCAATCTACGTATTGATCATGTCACGATACGATCAAAAGTCAGATACTTCATTGGAACCAAAGTTGTGAGATTGAAACGCCGGGTTCCACATGGTAGAACTGGCCCAATTGCAAGTTTGGAACAGTCTGGGGTTTTGGTGTCGTAAAACCCATTGCAACTGTCCAGGTCCGGGTGGAACCGCAACCAGAACTGAACTGGGAATATGGAACTGTTGCGAACACTATTGTCTGTTCACCCACCAAAGCGCATCCATCACCCCAGTGAACTGGCAACTAGAATGGTCAACCACCAATGGACAGTGGATTTTGCCATGGTTCTTATTGGCAAAGTACTGCTTTCGAAATCGCAAATAGGTTGTTAACAGTAGTAGTGTACACAAAGATGTTTTGTTCAATAATATTAGATGACCAGTACTTGATAAGCGATGAAGTTTTGAATATATCAATTGTAGCACGGGATATTCACCAAGGTTTTGCAGGTACTGCTGTAGGTATAACATCAGTACATGTATTTCTTGGTATTTTATATCTGAATCATAATCGAAATACTCATGACTCTGTACATCTTGTATTCTGTTCACTGCTTTTCTGTCAGACTTACAATATTGATTGCACAATAAGATATGCAGAGGTGCAACTCAATACTAGTTCCATTCATGGAGAGTAGGCAGATAGTACTCACTGAACAGTTGCCGAATGGTAATGTGTTGATTATGTAACTCTCATGGCGGATTAGATCAAAGTTGGGGACCACCCATTTGACCATGTGTTGAACCAAATGCTATTGAAGATGAAATATTATTGTTCACCGGAATGGAAATACTAGATTGAGTTCAAAAGCAATTTTTCTCTACTACTCTATCTCATCTCAAGTCATTCAACCTCACCCCCTGTTGACATTATTCCTGGTGACTTTAGCTATTGATTTATTGCAGTCCGAATATGCCACTGGAAAAACAGTTTTCACTATGATTGCTCAAGATGAGTATCAAGGTATATATTCCACTGTCCTGGTAAAAAAATATTGCTCTAGAATGTGCTGCACATATCAATGACAGAGTTGTGGACCACATCATACCTCCCCCCTTTGGTGCTCCCCAGTTAGAAAGGATACCTCTCAGCTTGGATATGCACTTTTCAATCATTGTTCCCACATCTCAGTGTAGATAGATGCCTCTACAGTTCATTCTTTGATTCATACCCTCCCACTAATTCGCCTCCACTTGAATGGGTATTTCTGTGCTGGAATAGGTAAACATCAATCGCTGTTTGCGTTCCTCTGCCTTGATGTGGGCTTCTTTATATCATCCTGCTCCCTATACCGACCCCTCACTGTGTTGGGGCTCCTCTTCTGGTCTGCATACGCATCTGTTTGGAGAGCCACTCTTCAATCCCCTTCAGCACTCCGGGGCCTAGATTGTTGCTCCTCCATTTTCTTCCACTTTTCTTTTTCACGTTCTGTACTACCAGTGTCCACTCAATACTCACTATCTAGTTCTTTTGGTTTCATTGTAGCACTCCCCTTTTTCATCATACTTTATCCCATTGCCTTTTACACTCCACTTTGATATACACCTAACAAATATCCCTCTACACCTTTTTAGATATCATAATTGAGTAACATGATATTGGAAATCAGTTTTGCATGCTTGCCAGTAATAAATAATCAGCAGATATACTCAGCACCACCACCCAGTTCTTCGTACTGTTAACACATTTTGAATTCCTATATTTGTTGGCCCCAAAGTGATGGGAAATGAGTATAATGACATCAACACCATGCTTATTTGACATTGAATTCCCTTGAAATCATTCAATTGCTTTGTCAGGATTTTGTGGTAGTGTATCTGATTTCATGTTTTGAGTAAGTCACATTTATATTGGTTTGTTAACATACCAAAGTACAAATTACAATGTTGAATAAGATGTTAGCTCATATAGTATAATTTCAAAGTAGATAATAAACAGTCATCCATGCATGTGTCCATTTATACAGTCTTAGATAATGTCTGCAGTTGTCTGAATGAATATGAATTAGAATGCAGGTAACTGTCAATTTACTTCAGATTTGCACACTGGTCAGGTGACAGTCTAAGGTCCGTCCAAAGTTCTCTCAAGTGCTCCAGCATATACTCAATCTGATTGCAATTATTTGCAAGTTGTTCAAGTACATGGGATTGAAGACCCAAGTTGCTCTGAAGACTAGAAGAATACCCTGCTAGTGTTTGATTCTCTCCTGAATTTGACACTTGTATGTTTACACACCGCTTCCTCTTACACACACTGACAGGCTCCCACACACCAAAATTCATCTTGTAGATGAACCTGTGGTGGTGAATTTAACGGAGTACAAAAATCTCAATAGTTGGGTTTGTTGTGTTAACAGGTCTATTTAGATTTTCAAATACACAAAGAAGAAACACATAGTACCTGTCAGAACATTAGATTGACCATTACATTTCCTGAGAGATGATGCAACATAGAATGAAATTAATAGCATCTGACTTAGAAATAATTGTTTTAATTGGGATATATACTGCACATTTTATTAATGTATTGGATATCTGAATATAGTGTGCTGATGAGAAATTTCTTTGCAGATTGAACTATATCCAATCATAATAATATATGGTATCCCCAAAACACGCTGTCGGTTGATGGCAGATGAATGGGAATAGTCTTCAAGCCGAGACATTGGCACTCAGTATTCCCCGAATGTTAACATTGTATTGACTGCATCCCATCGCAATCTGAAAACTATGTATCATATATGAGAACATTCTTGGATTTCATTTCACAACTTCAAGGGTACCGAAAAGCATGTGCGAGTAGTTCCAGAGTCTGTAATTACACTTCATTGCAGAATCAGCCTGTCTGGGAGTGTATGTGGACACATACAACAATTGATATTGCAATTTGGATTGGCTGAATTGTTGATTGTCACATGATTATCATTTACATATTGCTCATGTACATCGCCTAGAAACTGATGTGGTATAGAGATCAGGCAATCATCTTGAGCAAATTGAATGCACAGCTTTCAATGTAACAATGATAAATTACCAATCACAATCTGGTCAGTGTAATATCGGATTTGATACATATAATCCGATCTGGCAGGTTATATCTGTTATTTTCCATATTTACCCCTATAATCAAATTCTATTCTTATCATCATCTTCCATCTCACAGTTTCTTGTCTACAACTCTATCATTATCTAGGAATATAAAGCTAAATTTACTCACTGCATCTTCTTATGCAATAATGGTAAGTTATTATTAATTACAATATCTACTCAAAATAGACAGTGTCATATGTTCACTCTCCAAGTATTGTTTTCATTATTCATTATCTTTGCAACATAACTCTAGCTAACAGTCTGTCTCCCCAATATATGGCTTTCTTTGTCAGTCTATCTAAAGTAGAAAGTTACAGTCAACTGTTAGTATCTGGCAAAATTGTGTATATCAGCTCTAAATACACTCCGAGCATCCAATGCATCTAATCATACCGTTACAATACGCTGGTTTCCTTTACACTGATTCGTTAGCTTGAGCTCAACCAACTTTAGATTACCAACATTGCAATTGATTTCCATGATGTTACCTGCTTATATTTTGATCAGCTTTAGATAACATGCTCTCTAATAATTCCCTTTTAAATTATCTGCATTGCTATTAACCACCCTCACATTCCTTGCCTTCATAATACCTGCCAGTAGACAAACAACCTTCAGATTGATCTCATTGATATTTATCACCATCTGATTGACTGCTTGTAGTTTTACTGCCTCTAGATTGGCTATATCTGTGTTTTCCCCCTTAAGAATGTCCACCAACTATTTGTCCACCTTCACATTGTCCAATGTGAGATAGACAGCCTTCAAATTGAGCATTTTAAGATAGACTACCTCTAAATCAACTGTGTTCAAATTCACTTCTTCAATATTACTTAGCTTCCAATTAACCTTCTTCTGATTACACTGCTCTTCATCCACTAAATTGACATCAATTATCTTGGAATTGATCAGCTGATGTCTGTATTTGATGAGTATATATATTAAATCCACTCTGATTACATTTTTATAATTACAAGTGTCTCTATAGATGCAGTTTCAACACCTGTTACCTGTCTCTTCCAATTAATTACCTTACAATAGACAACTGTATACAACTTAATATTTATATAACTGTACACTGAAAAAATACCTCAAAGTTGTTAAATTTACAATCTTATACTGTATCTCTAATGTTACTTAATTATAGCATGCAGAAATCTCTCAAAGATTATTTGCGTCTTGTCTCCAAATGTATCTCCAAGTTTCAATATTCCCACCTCTCAGTGTGTCTCTAAGTTTACTGAATTGCCATTTCATCATGCAGTCAGCACAATTGCAAAGTACATGGCGTACTGTTATGATGGAATCGCTGTTGAAGTAACTGGTATATAGAGAATCCCAAACTGACTCACTGATTATAAACTTATAGTGACAAAACCAACTAAGAGTTTTCTCCCACCACCACTGCTGACATATTCCATTGTATAGTTCCAGGCTGTTACATGCAGTTCCAAGCCTATCTGAATATAGAAACATTACTTCTGCTTGACATAGTTTTATAGACATTATCTGTAGTACATTTGTGATAGGTTATAAGCACAGAGGCTACTTCCTGTGCTCACATTGAATGACTTTTATCTTCTAGGGTGTGAAAGTCTCAATAAATCTTAATCTTAAAATGTCTCAGAAACCACAACCCATCACTCTAGCCCTAGCTTTACATATATAAATAATACTAAATTTTAACCCTTCAATTACTGCCTATACTGTCTGCCAATATGAAGATATTTCACTTCAATTAATAATTAATTCCTAAACTTACTGCATACAATGTCCCTATCCCAAGGATAGTGTTATTGTGTGTAATAATGTAAGTAAGGTAGTATAACAATGTCACTAGAGATGAGCTCATTTCAATGGGCCACTGAACTACTGAATGTAATTTGCAGATACTGTAGCATTAGAGAGCTAATATGGAATTTCAATAATCTATCTTTGCTGTATAGATGATAATCTTCCATGGCCCGATGATATTGACAACCCATTTGAGATTTTCCACAAGCTCCAAAGTACATTGGACAAAATACAAGTAAAAGCAGTACAACTGTGATTATTGGGAATACTTATATCCTACACTTATTCAATACTGATTAGATTATATAGTACTGTATAAGACCTATCAGTAATTACAACATACTGATTGAATCTTCTAAAGCCATCTCCAATACAACTATACAAACGACAATCTTGGCTATGTTGATTCTGTAAATCAAAACTCTTATCCAGATACTCAACTAACTCAATCCAGTTTGAATGCCAAGCAAGGTACTTACCGTATACAATACGTTGTTAATAATTCAGTGTACACCAGCATAACCCAAAACAAGTCCACTGGATTAGCTCTCTGCAGTAAATACCATGGACAGTATATCCTATATAGAGAATGACAAAATAAGCGAGGTGGTAGATAATGAAATTTCTGCAGAAACTGCAAAGGAAAAGATGATAAGCATTGCAGCTAAACACACTGCAACATGAATATTCTTACCACTGAAAGCCTCCACACTGTCTATCAAGTTAGCAGCAGTGGAAAGGGTGGAGGCTTTAATTCCAACAGCGGGGAAATGGTGCTCTACTCTAATTGCAAAAAACCTGGCTACTTTAATACTGAATACTATTGGCACCAACATGGTCTGGAATCAAGGAATAAGGACAACAACCCAAGTACTAAAGACTCAATAGTAGAAGTAAATTTATCACTAGTACAGTATACAATGTCAGCAAGTAATCCAGATTTAATTTGGCTCACAAATACTACTTCAACTACCTCAACTGCTGTTGTCTTTACATAGTCAACTGCAATAACTACAATGTGGGTGGCAGACTCCGATGCTTTTACATAATGTAAAATGATAGAACTCCGGTAATTCCATACACAAAAGTACCAACTCTAATTACCACACAATATGGCAACATAATAACAGTTACCATCAAATATTATGAACTAGCCCATATTTCTAAAAAGCTGCTATTCAATACTCTCTATAGTTTTACTTTGTAACTATCATTACTGTCTAAAATTTCACCCAAATATGTATCATATACAATCACCATGCAATTTCAGAAATGCTTCATATCTGCTCAAATGTAATTAACCATTTCATTATCCTCAACCATTTCAGAGATATTAATGTTGTCCATTCACTATATGGCTGCCTATTAGATGCCAGCAATAATAACAGCAATTACTGTACAGACAACAAAATCTTATATAACTGTGACTCTGCAGTTAAAAGCTGTTAGACTGAGTATCTGTAGAGTATGTTATCATGTGGCTGTGGGTTAGGGCTGAGAGCTGCTATATAGATTACATGTCATCTTAGACTTAAACTTAGAATTGAATCAATCATCTCAACTGGTTATTCATAAGAAATACTAATACCTTGCATGAATGAATAATACAAGTAAACAACAACTGTAGGCAACTAAGCTGAGTTTTGTTTTCACTCTAGTATCCAAGATTACAGCAAGACTACAGCACTACCAATTGCCCCAACCCCATCCTCATGTAATATGATCTCCAATTGCTTGACTGAACACTCTGCAGAAAGACAGTAAATATGCAATCTTGTCTACTGGCCAAGCCCAGGTGAAAGTTTATATGAATTGAAATTGAGAAGCTACCAAACCAGTTGAATTCATTAACTGCGGCACCTGAAGTCACTTCTCTAGCTAATATAAGTAAAATTTACTGCATGATTATGTTTCATGATGACTAAATTGAATGGATACCAGTATACTTGATTTCTTACGTATAGCAGAAAGCCTACATTGCTGTCAGTGACCACTACCCAGCCAGGGTTGATATAAACAGCTATCACATGAATTGATGTCAATGCAAACACCGTACAGTACAATGCAATAACATTCTCTTCGAAGAAGTACTTGCTGTATGTGGGGTTGCACTGATAGTCAGTTATTGGTGCATATATCTGATGAACAGAGTATGGGTTATGATAATTGCGATAATGACGGAAATTGCAAGAGCAATACATCTGCAAAAAGCGAAATTGGTTTCCAAAAATGGACTCCACACACCAATCGTTATCCACATGCTCCACAAATAATCTGAGCGACTTATTTGCAATCTTTCAACATGCTTTGAAGCGTTCAATGATGTGATCACATCATTACAACATTTCAAAAACTTGTTTAGCCATTTATGTCAATTTACTGCACTTGTTGCTGGCACATTGGTCCGCTAGATTTTAATCATTTTGACAGTTTTTTTGAACTGTTCATTGTTTTCAAGAATACTCTTAACTATTGAATCTCTTGAGACATCAATCATACACAAGCTTGCACAACTCCTATAACAACAATTAAGACTCCCGGAGTAAACACTCATCAGATTTCGATCAATTGCTGCATTGATCACTTCAAGCATCAAATTGAATAGTCTACATGTAAAATGAATCAGAAGCATTCAGGTCAATCATCTTGCTCCAGAACCACCACATGCTACCTGGCCTCAGCATTAGAGGAAGAAGGTGTACAGCCCCATGAATGGTGCTGATAGGGATGATACAAGTAGTTCCGACGCCGAAAAGAGGCTTACGACAGTAGCTTCTATCATGCAAGGGTTGCATGGGAGGTTAATGTCTCACCTCGATAATCACCGTACCAGCAGTCTGCACTATCGACCCTGTGACAACAGTCTGGAGGGAGGCAGGAAGCCCTGGAACACTCGATTCAGCATCCTCGATGAACAAAAGACACTGGAACTGTGCAGTAACATGTCCATCAGTCGACTTAAAGTGGCTATCCGGACTTGTCCCCATCCAGAGAAGCACTGTATCATTTGTTGGTGGCTTATGCTTTCTCCACCTTGTGGACCCAGTGCAATAAACCATATGAACTGCCTGCTCATTGCATCGAAAAGATGTCACCAGAATTGTTACTGCATAGCACCGAATGTATTACGCATGGTTGAGACAACTGCAATACTGATCGTGATTGACGCAGTCTGTCAAGTCAGCAAATCTCTTGAAATACGACACAATGTGATTATGTTGCTCTCCTTTGGGCAATACACACCACTCTGCCAAGCTAGGGTCTTGATTTCTGGTTGCAGGTTTTTCGCCAGTCACTTGATAGGCGCTTTGGTTAGAGGCATTTCATCGTCACAACATTGTTTTGCTGTGTTTGCATTCAGCTCTAGATTCCGAAACTCCTCGTTTCTGGCTTTCGTTTGGAATATCTGGAAGGCGGCCTCTTGATGATTCGATTGTCAGTACGCTTCTTTAATATCCATCATTGCTCTTTGTGGGAATTCAGAACTTGCATTTAAGAGGTTGCCAAGCTGGCGGATATGGTCAGAGAAGTGGTTCAGGAGATGCACCTTCGAAAAGTTGAAATGTGATTTGTTGACATGATGTGGTTCAATTTGTGAGTCAATCTTTACTTCATCTTCATCAACCCGATAACACTTTACAGCTGGAGAAAGATCATTCCAACCAGGGTCACTCTCCCCTTCCTCCTGTTTGTCCAAAGTAATCTGCTCTTTCAAGGCTTGCAAGACCCGCTTTGAAGATTTACTGGTCCGGAATCGACTCAAAAGATCCTTCTGACGATGAAACTCCTCCAGATAATTCCCCATGTACTCGATTGTGGCTTCACTATTGTACTGGTCCTGTGCCATAAGGTGGAAATGCACCAACTTCCTGACGCACAACAGGGAGTTGGTAAATGGAATCCTTTGGCTTGCCGAAGAGTTTAAAAGAGTCGCCGTGAGAAGAGGAACAATCACACGCCAGCCTGGTTTCATTTCCTTACGACTCCTTTGGGTCACCTGGCTGTCTGCCATGTTGAATCAAGCGAAGCTGGGATATGGAAGCAACATCGCCCAGAGCAGGTTGAATTTATCCATCCTGGAATGATGTTCGAGGTAAGACGTTACCCAGTCCATCAAATGGATAATCAGATCGAGATAGATGGTATGAAGAATGGTGGCTAAGATAATAGTCATCAGGGAGATGCATTTCGTATTCCAGAAGATGCCTTCAGAGGTTCCAACTGATCGATCATCCAGATATTTTGTTGCGTTGCTTCTCCACAACTTCTCTGCCGAAGTCGCGAGGATCATCGTTTCGATGTATAGCGAACAGTCACCCAATTGCTATGATGATCTATTCCAATATCCAAAAGACAGTTTCGGTGATTTGCACATTCCGCAAAGCGGCTGCTTGATCGAGTGCAAGTGATTATGTTCGAAGTAGTCAGCCATCCAAGCACAGTTGACAGATTCACATTGCTGCATCTGACTGTCCGCACAAAACGCAAGCATTGCAGTATTGAAGAGCACATCGAGACGACAAAAAATTAGCTCAAAGGTGTTCCTTAAGATCTTTCCATTGTGGTTTTGTTGTTCCATCAAGGGATTTGTTTTTCGAAGTCCTTAAAAGCGATATTTCGGAGGACAAGGAACAACGGCAAAAAGCATGCTTGTGACCTTCGAAGACTGTGAACGAATCATTTAGTCGATGTTTCCGTGACTGAACGACGCTGGCCATTTCCTCTTGTCGCCCAAATTGTTTGTGTGATGTGACTGGTCTGGACTGCCAAATAGAGGGACAATCGTAGCTCCAAACGGCCGCCGTAGCTATTGAAGCGGTCAAAATCATTCTAGCTATGACAACATTCAGCTAATGTTCCTGTTCATTACACCACCAGCCTCTTAATTTCACCTCTGAGTAGATTTGTTCCTGAGCATTATCTGATTCCTTGGCTGTAGCATATGAGATATGTTCCCTGAACGCAAGCTGTTGCATGAGGAACTCTATGCATTCAACAGGATTGCGGCGAAAGAAGCATGTATAATCATCATCACAAAGATTGGTTGGATTGTCCAAACAATTGTAACACATTTCGCGCGATTTCGAAGAGTCAATGCCCATCACGTAGGACATTTCATAAAACCTTTTGGATATAGTGTGGGATGATGTAAAGTCGCTTAAGGTTGGCATTGTAGGGATTTTGAGAAGCTCGGTGATAGCTGCTCTGCTCAGGATGTGCCTGATGCACCAGTGCGTGAATCAATACTCCTCCTCAGAACAAAATCGTGACCATTGAGGTATTTCTTCTTCAAAGATGTTGTAATTCTTGTTACTAATAGGCTTGCCGGCTAGAAGGATGTTCAAATGTGGGGTACCATAAATACATGTCCAAACCGGAGGATACTCTGGATCGATACAGGAATGCTTGCTGCAGCTGCTGTATCGCTGAAATCATCGTCGGAAGGGTGACGAAATGTGTCACAATTCAGTTCATGAAGGAATGGAAGAAGAATACAATTGTGCTCAATCGCAAGCCTATCGTCTGGCAGTTGTTTGTCTGATAAGTATACTATCATTTTGTTGTGGTTGCGATGGAGGTGAGAGAAGTAAGCACCAATGTAGGAGTACATCTTCGATCAGTCAAGACACTATTAAGGAATATATGCGTTTCGTTACCAAAATGATATGTTACAACAACGTCAAGAAGTGTCTCAATGGATGTTTAACCACGCATACCATTGCAAGCTGGCTGGTCCTCGGTCACAGCTGCACATCGATTTACTTTCTCACAAATGGGGTTCTACCGCGCTTCTAAGATTTCTCTCGTTTTCCTTCACACGTGAGGAAAGTGTTTAATCAATCACTCAATTTCAACATCTCTTCTATCTCCATTAGCATACCGCATCAGCATTTAGCCCGTCGCAGTGATTGTTTTGCCCCCTCACAATATCATCCTATGCCCATTCCCTGGTATATGGTTGTCACTTTGTAGTAAGTTCGTACATTACATGAACCATGCATGCTCTTTATATACCGACTCAACAACATCATGGCAGAGTACAAAAACTAGAGCAAGGACAAACGAGTGAGGTATGACTGCAGAGCAGGCTTTTAGTTGTCTTTGAGATGAATGCAAGCATTGAGCCAACTAATGAGGGTGCTTAGATGAGGGTAACCAAATGTTTCCTAGGTGAATAGCAGCCAAGGCGATGTCGCCAGATCAAGATAACCCCTCCAAGCCCACATATATATTTGCCATGCCTGCCCACCTTACATACAATCCCCAGAACCTTCGACACACCCTCCTTACGACTGCCACCGCATCGCATCACCATGGACGATTTATTCAACAGTCCTAGCACTTGTTTAGAGTAACCAGGATTTGATACGCACCACTTAATCAGCGGCCACTGATGAGAACCTAAAATGTCATGTGATGCCTTCTGGTTGCCGAAAGCAGTTGTTGCTGATGCTAATACAATGCAGTTGGCGCCCTACAAGTCCGCATCTGGGCTGAGAATGCCGGTGTTGGAGTCAGCCAATGGACAGCAGATACCATGGGGATTGAGCAGGGAAGGGTGGCTGGACAACTCAAAGGAAAAATACAAAAGTGAGGGACCGCCTGTTGGTGATTGCCCGGTCAATAATTGTGAGCAACGAGCCACGCGCCAGCCCAGAGCAATAGGATCTTGTAATCAATCATTCGGTCACTGGAAGTAGTGATCTGGTGTCCAAAAGGCCACTTTGGACACGGTACATGGCAGAGAAGACAATCCTTGGTGGTCAGAAACTCAAGGGGGCACTGGACGAGTTTGCGGAGGGTGGACTGCCCTGAAGAAACAATATGATGGACCCAACTCCGACTGAGAAGAGGAAATTTGTCCATGTTGGTATGTATTTCATTGCCCTGATGCTTCATTTGCTGGTCCTGAGGATGTGTAGATAGAGAAGATGACAAAGAAGAAACCTTCGGTCACTTGTCTATCCTGATGAAGGTGCATTGTGACATGTTGACCCATTTTGCTCTAGAGCTGTCTAGCTCCACCATTGGCTATGTTGATCCCGACATTGCTGGGAAGAGGGTGTGTGAATACAATACGCAGCTATTTTGATGGCACAGGCCAGGGGATGATGAATCGATACTTCCAAAAGTAACATCAATCATTGATACAACCATTTTGTTCATTGTGAATGCTGCAATTGGCGGTCTGCCTGACTCCAGCAAGAATATCCGAGAGCTTTGGGGCACCCGGGAGGAGCATAATGGAGAAGGTGGTCCGCACACCCATAACGCAGCACCGATCTGCGATAGCCATTCTTCTGCCGGATGTGTTAAGTCGGCGATCAAATTACACAACCCAACACTTTTTTGAGTTGTTTATTGTGGCCAACAAGCCGATGGCACATCTGGCGATCAGACACCTGTGCCTGGTGGCCGCAGCTACCTTGTTGTGGATGACATCCTCCCAACTTCAGCCGAGGATATGATCGACGATATGGGTGATCAATCGGATCATATCGCGGAGATCAGGTGCCCAAATCTATGAAGCTTCCGGACAATGAAAACAGGTTTCGAAAAGTCCAAAAGTAACCTTCAAAGGAGTATCATTGGACCGCAGCAATACCTTGAAGTCATCCGAAACCGTGATCTTGGTCTCTTTGCCAATTGTGAGTGAAGCATTGTTTCCGATGAGGATGTGGCTTGGCTATGTGAGCACGATCAGATTGTAAATCATCCTGCAGCAGGCTCATGCGCTCATAGGATATGAACAATCAGCCGCCCAGCTGCAAACCAGTCATTATGAGGATGGAATGCACTGGCCGGAGGGTCGTTCAAGGATTTGTGTTGTGGGTTGGTAGTGTTTTGGAACTTTGGAGGGCGGACAGATGGGTGATAATGTGTTGTTTTTTGGTAAGGTTTTGGGTCTCTTTTTGGTGTTTTGTTTATTATTACATCGATCATATTCAAGCATGAAGGGCTAAGTTGGGAGTTCACGATGTTGGTACTAGTAGTTGAGAAATTTGTGTCGGGAAAGGCATATTGGCAGTGATAGGACACCGCGTACGGCAAACATGACAATGGTAGTTTGGTATCGTCATCCAGTGAAGTATGGCCGAATGATTAGTGAAACGCAAAGGTTTTTTGGCTGGTTAATATAATTATTTTCCTCAAAGGAAGCCAGTCAACCACTCTGAGGCATGTATGTCACCTGCCAGTCTTAGTCCCGGGTTCCCGTCCATCCAAGGAGTAGGAAACGTCAGTGGCGGCACAATGCAAGATCCTGTAATCGTCGACACATTGACAAGACGCATCATAACGATCCTTCGAATCATATCAACACTTTCTTTCCTTTACACAATGGTTCAATTCACTTAATATTCACTAATTTACGTTTCCTTTAGTCAGTCCTTCAATTTATTTCACATATCACTTGCCGCCTTTTCAAATCATGACATGAAGGCGCTGCACTTCGCCTCCTCTTCCTCTTTCTTCCAGCACCAGGCGATGCAGACAATCTATCCACCACAAGAATCTTGATGACAATATTAGTATGATACTGTACAATTTCAATGATCATTAAGATGACAATTCAGAATTCAATGACAAGCCTGTTCGGCGACCATCCAGGTAAGCAATGTGCAAGTGGCCGGTGAATGATTCCTTCATATGAACACTTCGAAAACGAGTTGCAGCAACTCAATTGACTCATAAATCAGCCCAACCCCTACTTTCGCCGTGTCGGGAGGTGCATATTGTCTTAGAGGAGGAGGATGAACACAAGCCTGCGCCACTGGCATCCAAGAAGTCATTTGATTATGCATTTACACGATCAAATTTGCCCTGAACTTTACATATTCACCAGACGAAGGAATGAAATGACACCAGTGAACAATTGGTCGCACAGAAAGCTGGAAAGCTGCAGTGATATGAGCTCTTTTTTGATGATGTGACAGGCATCACCCTCGGCGCAGAATACAATGGCCAGACAACCCTTCCACGTATTCCGGTGATCGTCATGGAAAGTGTCAAGCCTATAGCAGTCCATTATGTGGTGTTTGTGAATCCCTTTGCCATGAATGCAGTGGAGACTGCCCAGATTCATAGTTGGTGGTATGAGGAAATCACCAGGATTCTTCCAGCCCTAGAGAAACTCAGAACCTCCACGTGACTACATTTCGGTGGTAAATGAATCATCTCGACAATTGGTTTCATCACCGACATTGTGCATCAGACGCTCGCCAAGATTGCTTGCTCCTGTGGAGCAATGGTATACAGCTGCAAGACATCAATCAACTCTATTTATGGATTTCGAACATAATCGCCTCCAGAGATCTGAAAAATGGTAGCCTAGCGATTCGCGATAGACAGGGGAACAATCCTCACAAACGTTTGTGAGGTAAGTTCAAAGTTCCCTTCTTGTTTCATTGTTGTCTTGACATTCAACTTAGAAGTGCAAGTTTCAATTTGCAGCAACTGACATTGTGGATCTTAATCACAGGACAGACTTCTATGGCATACAACAACTAGGAATGAAAGACAGATCATTGATTGATAAAATCAACCCAACATTCATTGCCCTCTCCGGGACGGCCATCCACCGTTGTCTGTCCGCCCGGACAATAGGAGTGTTAAGGGTCCTGCCAGAGTTTGGTCTAGGAGGTGAAACACAACGTAAGTGCGATACAGGAAACATTAATCACCCAGTCAATGCTGAATGCACAGACGTATTTGATTGTTTTGACGTGGATTTTTATTCTACCTCACCAGAGGTTCCAGCTCACAAGATAGATAATATCCGCAGCTCAATTTGACGAAGAATCCACTGAACTGGTGTGGACACTTCGTTGGCACAATGTCACAATGATCAGGGCCGCTTTGATGAGGACTTTCTCGATTACGTCCCAGAGGAGCCACTTGAGTAGCCCAACAATTCTTTTGATTGTCTCAGTAGCTTTGTTTCTGCTACTGAGGCTAGCGTGCTATTCTCAGCTGTTCTGCCTAGGGGCAGGTCGGCCATTGCCAGCAGCAGCCAGCCCGTCCCTAGCAGCAACCGCAACAGCTACAACAACAACATCACCAAAATCACCAACATCACCAAGGTTGAGAATATGGGATTTGTTGATGGTAGTACAATCGTAGAGGGTGCGATTTTGCTTGGAGGTTTGGAATGGTGTCAGTCATCAGATTTGGGATTTCCTTTGTGTGCCATTTTATTCTAGGTTTTATCATTATATCATAATAGTACTAAATGTAATGGAACTGATGGTTTACTGAAGTCCAATCTCGGACATGTATCATAATTGCAATGATGGAGAACCCTCCCGTGATGGTTGAACAACCCCAAGGTACTGAAAGATCCTGTATCAACACATTCAATATCATGAACCACTTCTGTATGGTAACTATCATTGGTCAACTTAAGCCATGAGGGTCTTTAACAACAAGAACTACAAGCGTCACTAAACATACGGAGCGAGTACTATCATCATTGCCAGCACTCATCAAATGGGGCAACATAGGAGCATGCCGAGAGATCCATCGTGATATTGCCAAAGGAAGTGTGAACCATTCGTCAAGTGCTGATTGTCACATTTACACAAGTGGGTCCACTGGTCGTGATGCTTGAATGCACCATCGTGACAACTCAAAGAACACTCTGGATCATTAAAGTAAGGCCATATTTCAGGGAATCCTCGATTTCATTTTATTGAGTTTGTGGGTACAATATACTAAAAAATTTAATGAAGGAAATTTAGTTTTTGCTGATGTAACACCAGGTTTTGAAGTACCTTTCAAGTTTTTGTAAGTAGCTGCCAACAACATTATTCATCTCACTCAGCATCTGTCCTATACAATCCACCCAAGGCAATAATGTTAAAATGGCCACTAGCCTCTATACAATATACCGTGTAACAAGCTGCTGTTTGATTGAAAGTAGGATTTTGATAAATCTCTTGATGACTTTATGTATGAGAAAATTAGATATACAGTACCACTCCACCATCTATACCAGTTCAAATAGTTAGACAGTACACCAAGCCCAGAGAAGAAACGTATTAATAATATATTGGAAACGAAATCTAGAGCATGCTTTGAGGTTGACTTGATATATTGCTGCAGAATATTAATGAAAATTTGCAATTTAGTGTAAAATGCTGTTAATGCATATTTGAATGATATATTTTATAAAGAATCCAATATCAATGTGTTATATGAGGATGCGTTGAAATTCAAGTTCAGTATACATGATGATATTACTAAACAGACAACTATCATGCACATATTCGGTTTATTACAAGAATCAAAATGATATTTAACTCATTGATACCGTTTCAGGAACTGAGTGTATATCGCACAGACCCACAGTGGATAGTGTCACCAAAGGGTCCGGGTAACCAACCAGCGGTCCGGGTTGGGACCGCAAAAACGGGTCGGTTCGGTTCCAGACCCGACTCATAACTGAACCTGCTGACTGTGGGCGGGCCAAACACGGACCTGGACCCGCAAACCAGCTGTTTTCACCGGGTTTCGCAAGACCCGTCGGTTCCAATCTCAGCATCTGCGTTTCCGGTTTCCCATTTATGGTTGCATTCAGATATGCTACTGTTAATCGTAAAATATTGACATTGGTACGTCACGGTTGATTTTCAACATGTCAGCCGCCTTGATGTGCAAAACAAGCATACCCACACTCCCAACCACATCCCGAAAATGAGCGTCAACAGAGCATCAATGATATTTGGTCTTGCATCTTCAGTAATATGAGTGGTGCTTGATCACAAACATCCATAAAGACTGATATGGCAGCCTTTATAGGCAGATATGTACAAGATATTCTAGCCACATCCTCCGGGACAGTAACAACTTATTTCATTTACAGAGCTACCACTAAGTATTCTTGAGCTTTTTAGCATATAATCACAGTCATAATGATGTATATAGACAATAACCGCCACATCATGCTGTGATTAGCCATGATGGATGGCCAACAATCGTTGACACTCTGTTGATGCTCATTTCGAAGATGGGGCAGGAAGTGTTTCACCTTCTCTTTTGCCAATATGGGCAGCCAATAATCAGTTTATGACAAGGTGCAACCTGTCGCCCACCAAGATTACCCATGATACATAACCAACAATCGTTGACGCTCCGTTGACGCTCGTGTTCATGATGGGGCAGAGAGGGTATTGCAATCAGTTTTGCCTATAAACGCAGCCAAGATATCCTTTATGACTGACTACGACCTTTTGGAGGTGTGATTTCCCAAGACGCATGAACAAAAATCGTTGACGCTCCGTTGACGCTCATTTTGCCATGGCTGTATCCACAATACGCAATCATTTAATTTGGCACAGTCCATCATTCACATTGTTTTGGCTGCCTTTCTGGCGTTTTCATTCACTTTCTTCTTGATCACTACGTTGTTCTTTAATAATACTTAGATATATATAATACGAATCTCCAAAATCCCATGTCTTTCTGTCAATGCTCGTCATCAGTTGCAGGATCGCTCAATGCGCTTCTCTTGTCTTCACAATGAATGTTAGCCGCATTACCACACAACTGATAGTGTACTACCCTTCATCAGTCAGCATATCTGGATGAAAATCGGTATCGTGCTGGGTATTCTCATCATCATCAAAAAATTCCGCACAGGGAAGAGCTGTATGCGAATATGTATATCCCGCCGGCAAAGTGACGATTTCAGAAGGTTGAGCTCCGGAAGTGTTGCCGGTTGGGGCGGGTGGCATGCCGGGCGGAGGTGGAGTCGGCTCTGGAGTCGGCTCTCCGTGTTGGGCGGGTAGAGGTGCACCAGTTGCTTTGCATCTGCAGTGTGACTGTGGATTCTTTGTGGTGCCCTTTTGGCAAGGAAGGCAGCCAGACGTTTGGTTTTGACGAAGCATTGCCAGGTGTCATTGTATCGCAGCTTTTACCTTTGAATGCCCAGGAAACTCAACACCCCGCTTCTTCTCTTCTCAAACCTCTGTGCGTGGTTCCTCTATGAGATATTTCGTTTCCTCTATCGAGGCGCGCGAGAAGCATTCTTTGGCCATTTTGGCCATATTCAACGCCAGGTGCATGTCGGACAGTTCCCGCTGTACCCGTCCTCCTTGCTTTGCCATAGTTGCAGACATGTTGAAATTCTACAAGACATTAGTTGCTGCTTCTAACAAATGAAATTGGGCTGTTACCTCTACCATATACCAGGCCGTAGCCTCCTCTAAGGTGATTGAAGCCTGCTTCATCCACTCACGGGGATGCTTATCAGGAAATGCATCGGTGAAAATCCCAAAGCTGACGACATCCTGATGTTCGATTTCACTGACTGTGCAGAGAAATGCCATTGTCAACCATGGAGGATTCCCGTTACGGGCAGCGATGAAATTGTTCCGTAGCTCTCTATGGACACCCGCTGTACGTTGCATGGTGAATTGACCGCTGTTTGCCCCGATATGGATATACTCACATCCAACTGCATGCTGCTTCTTGTTTTTGCTGCTTCCAGCTTTGCGGACGATTTTTAAATGTGCATCCTGGGTCATATGTCGGGTGGCCGCTTTCGAAGCAGTGTGGTGAACTAACTTGTGTCCGCCCTCTTGTTGTGTGCGAAGAATTTCCGGATTTGATGTAGTGCCCGCCAATCTCCTGGTATTCGATGCGCTCTCACATGGCGGAGGTGGTTGTGTATTCAAAATGTGCTGGTGTGGAATAGGAGAGGAAGATGATAACGAGAGGAAGTGCGAAGCCCTGAGGACTATATAGTTAACTTCATGTCAGAATGGAATAAGTAGCAGCCAACATGATCGTTATGCTCAAGATGAATTCTAGTGAGTGTGGCTGCAAGTTGCAGGGGTTTCCTACCACCCCGCAATTTGCAATATGTCGGTCGGATGTTGGTTGTTTGTTAACAGGGATCAATTGCAGTGTACGACCACTGGAATTGCTCAATTGCTAGCTAGTAATAGGATGTAGTTCGAGGGAAAGGACCTCTGCTGATGATTGTCTAAAATGATCCCCGGGATATTACCTGAGAATGACGGCAACAATCATGTCATGTTGTACGGTTAGCGTCACTATTCCTGATTTATTGACAGTCAACAGAGAGATTTTACTTTGTTCAAGATGAGTAAATGTACTAACCTTCACATAAAAGACGCAGCTTGCCTCCATATTGTCCATAACTTGCAACATCCAACATCTCGCCCAACAACAAAGTCCACGCAAACTACAATGGTCAATGCTCTGGAATAGAACTTTTCATCACTTCCGGTGGGCAGATACTGTAAATTGACAAAGCGGTCAACCCAACGACGTCATCAAGCGAATGAAGGCAAGAGCGGCTTGGAGGCAGAGAGAGTCCGAGCCCTTGGGGAATTGCGCAGCTTGAGATCCAAAAAGAAGTTTGCGGCAGAGAAACAATGAGAAACGCACTTCTTAAGCAATGATGAGAAAGAGAAATGGATTGAGGATTATGTCAAAAGAGAAACCGCTGGGGCAAGAAAGCGAGTTGAAGACGCAGAGGCAGCGGTTCAAGAAGAGCAGGACGATATGATGCATGCTGAAACCACGGGATTGACGTCCACAGACCCAAAGAGACATTTGAGGAGATTCTTGTTGCTATTGGAGACAGTCTGAGTGATGTTGCAAGTTCCGACGATGGGGAGGATGGGGAAGATGACAATGAGGAAGAGACTGAGCAGGGCAAGCTGTGCGAAGATGACGATCCTGGCTGCATGATGGGCACAATCACCAAAATGGTCCAGCAGCGCATGGAGCGGTTTGGGCCGAAGCAGATGAAGCTCGACGAATTGACTCAACCAGGATGCGAGGATGCACCTGACCTCTTCCGTGAACGAGATAACAAGTACCGCACATCCGAATTGAGTGTTCCAGCAGTCATTCAGCCACACATGAATGACGACGCTCGAGCACCTCCACTGACAACATTTGGAGAGCTTCTGGAGCCTCTTGACATTGGCCCCGGAATATCGCAAAGGCCGCAAGGAACTTCTCGTCCAGAAAGTAGTCGTATTAGCCTATGTCCGGTGAAGCTGGGGTCAAGATTGAGCATACCTAGTGGTGAGCCAGCTGCGGAGCCTGATTCGTCAATGTTGCTGAAAGCGCAGCCAGTTGAACCAGTAAGCTTTTACCCCTGCAGATAGCCTCCAGCCGACTACAATATAGATATTGGATTCCGACGAAGAGATGGTGACAGCTCCTGCATCCGCGGGAGAATATAAGTGCAAACTGTAATTTTTGACGTCTGATTGTGGTGAAAAGCAAGTTGTTTACCAATTTTGCTACGTGTCAGCTTTTTCTTGATTTCAGTGACCAAATTGTGAGACATGATGATTCATCTGTGCATGTGTCTGAGTCGAACGCAGCATGTGAAAGTTCTAGAATCCACATCGCACTGTAAGATGGCCATCACGTTCGGTTTCTTTCTGCAAGTGACTGTTATGTGACAAAGCAAAAACAATATTATTGACATGATGTACTAACATAATTTTAGTGAGTGACCTCATATGTGTCATAGAGAGAGCGGTCAGTGCGCATGATGAATCGATCCGAACGACAACCGTAATGCTAAATTCATTCCTGTATCCAACTGTTCAACTTTCTGCACAGACCTGGTACGCATGGTTGAGATATTTGAAATTGCATGTGGTACATCATGGAAATTGAGGAGAAGGAGCTGGATAAAGAATGGTGAGGGAGTTAAGTTATATTTGCCAAAAACTAGTGAAATAATCTACATGCCGTCGATTGCCAGCCGGAAGCGCGGGAATGTGAAAGGGCCACGTCATCTCTCACTCAGATAGCGTAGATAGCAGTTGATCAGAAATTGTGAGGTAACAAAACTTCTGGATGCAAACGATAATACATACAAACGCAATAATGGATGTCAAAACTGTGTATATGATTTATTACATACAAGCATTGAGAGTACAAAGTCTGTTTCGATGTGATTAATGTGAATGTCAACAGAGTGTCAACGATCTTCAGTCTTACACATTCGGCAATCAATGGGCTGCATTGTCACATCCTTCCAAAGCGAATGTATAAGTTGGCGTTATCACAAAAAAAGCAAATGACTCGCTCGTTGCCACATTCTGAAAATGAGCGTCAACGGAGTGTCAAAGATTTTTAGAATTTGGTCATGAAACATCCAGTAGGCTTTGCGGTTACAGTAAGCCATAATCAAACTATTGGCCGCCGTTCTATTGAACATTGGTGGTGGCAACATTTCTACTATGTGCTAAAAATGAGCCTCAACAGAGCGTCAACGACTTTTGGCCTGACATCTTGGAAAATGCATGCGCTGGGCGGAAACATTACCCCATAATCGCGCTATCGGCAGCCTTTCTAGGCAAAACCTCTTCCAACAACATCGTTTGTATGTGATAACAATGAGTGTTAACGGAGCGTCAACAACTTTTGGCCATGTATCATGGATGATCCTAGGGCTGTGCAGTGACATTAAGCTATAATCAGATTGTCGGCTGCCTTTCTAGGCAAAAACTGTCGCGACGACATCGCTACTATGGCCTAACAATGCACGTCAACAGAGCGTGAACGACTTTTGGCCATGCATCTCGGACGATCCGAGGGCAGTGCGGCAACATCATCACATAATTGAACTATCGGTCGTCTTTCTAAGCAAAAATGCTATTGACAACATCGTCACTATGCCCTGAAGATGAGCGTCAAAGGAGCGTCAACGATTTGAGGCCTTCCATCTTGGAGAATCAAGGTGCTATGCAACTAGAATGATCTATAATCGTACTACCGGCCGCCTTTCCAGCCAAATATGCTTACGACATGATCATAACCATGTCCCAACATGAGGGTGATGGGAGTGTCAATGATTTTTGTGCTGGAATCTTGGATAATATAACCGCAATGGAACGCAGATAAATCACAATGAACCTATCGGCAGCCTTTATTGGCAAAAATGAAAGTGTCGATATTGCGTCCCCCTCTTACAATTGAGCGCTCACAGTGCGTCAATGCTCCGAATGCTACACAGCAATGAACTGTAGAATGCTGTTCTCAAATGGAGGTTTACGCGGTCAGTTGTTGCAATCTATCCTTCTATTCATCATCACAAATATGCATGCAATGTCTGACTGATCAGATTATTTTCCTTGTAGCTGTAGAGTCAATATTTAAGAACCCGCAGTCTGCTTTACTATATCGTTATTTTCGGCAGTCTCTCGACTCAAATAACCCACCGTCCTCATTGCTACCGCCATGTTGGATACACAATCATGGAACACCTCATTGCTCGAGGTTATGATCTCGTCCAAAAATGAACGTGTCTTTATTCGCGATTTGAGCGACCCTACTTTGCAAATCATTTTCGATGCGTGGTGAGCTTCGATGAATGTATTCTCGACGCGGCCTATTGCTTGGAATAAATCTAGACATGCACCTTCGTGGCGATTCTATTTGCACTGCGGAATTGAGGAGACCAGCAGCCCTGGCATCATATGTATCATTTGTCATCAAGTTCTTCGCCATCCATCAGAACATGGGACCAGCTCAATGGGGAAACACTTGCTGGCAAAAGCTCACATCGCAAAGTGAAACAAATTAACACCGTCAGAGGTCACTGAATTCACTAGTTCGACAGTGGATGAAACAGCTTTGGCCATCCTCATGAGGCAAGGAAGTCGAGGAATCACAGTAGTATGTTTGCAGTAGAAGATCATATTTGATATCCTGTTTAATCCATATTGACCGAAATGACAGACAAAATGTTCCAAATTGCCAGCTAAGGACATTCAAACTCCAGAATTTCTTCAAGACACATGAAATCGCTACCTCATGTTAGGATTTGGTTCAGCATATGTTTCATGGAACGCTATATCAAATCTTCAGCTACGACGGTCATATAAAGCATTACGTGATGACCTAGTCCTACCGTCTGCTACGACCCTTAGTAACATTTGCTGGAGGGAATAAGCACTGACTGTGGATGCAATTAAGAAGCAATTGCCAATATGACATAAAGTTAGTTTAGCTTTGGACGGATGGACATCAACGAACAAACTAGCCATGACGTTGGTCATTGGTTACTACATGCATTGAAAATGGGCATTGCGTGAAGTTCAACTCGCATTCGATGTGGTTGATTGCCTGTTCTGTTCCCGTTTCGAAAGGCAATGAAGGATGATAGGTCAATGGCCAACATACTGGAGCATGGCTAGCCGTACATTTGAAGGACATGCTTGATCGTTTTGGGATTACCGATGGCCGTTTGCTTGGTATTACAACTGATAATGCTTCCTCATACTACTCGATGACATGTGAGCTGCAATCAACACTTGAGGCCTCTGGAATCGATGTGGCCTGCATTGAGGAACCACATACCGTGCATGGCGCATGTCATACAGCTGGCTTTGGGTGCATTCATGAGCAGTCTGGGTGGAAAAGGCCGCACCAAGTCTTGGGAAGCCCATGAGTGCGATCAGCAATTTGGGGAGAATGAAAGCATAGACATTGGGAAGAGTCAAAGACTTCGAAAAGAGGGCAATGCTAGAATCGACAAGGTGTCAGCCATGAGACCAGGTTTAGCAAAGATAATTCAGAATATACATATTTCATGATATTTTGAAAGTCCTGAAGCTGACTGTCATATAGCAGAGAATGCTTCCTGTATTAATTACACTAACACCTGGTCGCCGAAACGAGTTCATTGACTGTCGAAGAACTACAATCCGCAGTTTAGTTCTCCGATCATGGATGTGAAGACACATTGGAACTCTACACTGGAGTTGCTCGAGCGCACCTACCATTTACAGGAATTCACACACGAGTGGCTTCAAAACCTAATATACAGTGAATATCGGCTAGTATTCACAACTCAGGATGAATGGACCATTGTCAAGTATGGCACAGAATTATTGAGGCCATTTCGATATTGGACCCTTTGGATGTTAAAGAGGCATACAGTCCCATTGCATCATGTTATCACAGTGTACGATGACATGTTCGATGACATGGATGGCATGATGCGAGCTTTGGCCAAGGAGAAGTCCCAATGGAAGAAAGACTTGTTCTTCACTGTGAAGTTAGCTTGACAGAAGCTTTCTAAATACTACACCAAAGTGACTCCAATGACTGGCATGCTTCTCATTTGCATACACATCCTCAATCCTTTCCACAAGTTGCGATTGTTTAGAAAGTGGGACAAGGGAATGGATATTAATCCTGAGGACGAGACATCCTACACTACACAGTACCAAGAGGTGTTTCTGAAGTATGTGGAGAATGAATACTGTGCAAGTCATCGACGTGTGCCCGTCAATCAATTCGGAACCGTACTGAGCAGCAATCTTGTCCCCTCTGCAACGGCTTCAGGGTCCGGTCAATCATCCTTTGATCCATATGATTTGCCAAGCGATGATGAGGAATACTTAACGCCTAACAATGTGGCTGAGACAACACCCAGACAAAGGGATTGCGCAGCCCACTTATTGACCGCCGCTAGGCTCCATTTCAATTCGCTGCCTTAAGCACCATACAACAGGGGGCAAATTAATCCATATCTCAATGATTACCACTCCGACCCAATGGAGAATAGTAGTACATTTTGGATACCGGACATAACCGATTGGAGGCGACAAAAGGAGGAAACGCACTCACAGCACGCTGATCTCTCCAACATGGCGCACGACATACTCTGTATCATCCCACATGGTGTCGGAGTGGAGGCCAGATCTACCCTTGACCGAGATGTTATCGGCTGGAGGCAGTCAAAAACCACTGGCGAGACCCTTCAAGAAAAAGTCGTTGTAAGGCAGTTTGCTGGAGACAATAACAGAGATTTTGGTACGCACTGATCCAGAAGTGGATACCACGAACAGAGAAAACGACGCAGAAATGAAGGAAGAGGCGGAGGAAAGGACAATGCACAGAATGGGCAAGGTTCACAACTTTTTGGAGATGTGGCAGGGCAGCCAAAACCTACGTGCTACCCAGAATGAATCTCACCCTCAGAACAAGCAGATGACCGCTGTTGGATTCATTTCGGACATGGAAGAGATCGTCAAAGCATCCTGGTCACTCTTTCAACCTGCCGGTGCGGCTGCATTTAAATTGTCAAAGAGATCACCTTTGCCACCAGATTTGTCTGGAAAGGATCTCCCTGGAGGATGAACTCAAATAGTGAATGTCCGCCGAATCTGGAGAATCAACCGTCGACCAGTCGAAAGCGACAAGGATAGCGCACTTGAGAGCATTTCGGACACCGATGATTGGCTAAACCGGAATGGCGACCTGGATAATCCACATGATAGCAAAGACGATTGCGCTGCGGACGATGAATCCAATATAGAGCACAACAATTGAATCGAAAATCCGGAATGCCTAGAGCAGCAGGATGTGAGCCCCGCGCCAACTGTGCCCGGATTGGTTCGGCCGACACGGAAGACAAAGAGACAGGTTGAAACACGCAGAAATAAAGGAGGGAAGAAAAAGTAGGAAAGAATGCGTCAATCGTTCACCAGCTTTATGTAGCTTGACCGAGAGTTTCTGTTAGAGATATATTATGGGTGAATGGTAAGTAGCTTCAGAATATCGGTTCATAAATAGATGTATAGCTGTCGCAATGAATCTGTTGGCATGATACATCATTTTTATTTGTGTGAGAGTGAACAGTGCAAGATAATTGCGCCGCTCGGCTTTGCCACAGTGCCGAGTCTCATTGAAGCAGAAAGACAACCGGTAAAGTCAAATCAAGATGAAAACAATTATCGACAGTAGCAGATGTTGAATGGACAATACATCAAAATGAGCGTCAATGGACCGTCAACGACTTGTGGTCTTGTAAGTACAGTAGTTCACTAGTGACTTGGTAGTTGTTATGCATAACGGACGTATTGGCAGCTTTCATTGGCAAAAGAGATAGCAACACAGTCACCGCCCTATTCTTAGCATGAACATCAACAGAGCGTCAACGATTTGTGGTCTTGTCAGTATGGTAATTCTCGAGTGACTTGGTCGTTGTTATGCACAACGGACGTATTGGCAGCTCTTATTGGCAAAAGAGATAGCAACACGGTCACCGCCCCATTCTTAGCATGAGTATCAACAGAGCGTCAACGATTTGTGGTCTTGCAAGTATGGTAATGCACAAGTGACTTGGTCGTTGTTATGCATCACGGACTTATTGGCAGCTTCTATTGGCCAAAGAGATAGCAACACGGTCACCGCCCCATTCTTAGCATGAGCGGTAACAGAGTGTCAACGAGTTTTAACTTGGCATTTTGAGTATGTTATGTTCCGATTGGTTGTAGACATCCATTTATGAGATATTGGCAGCCTTTACTAGCAAAAACAACAGGAACATGCTCCCTGCGGCATCCTGAAAATGAGCGTCAACGGAGCATCAACAGTTTCAAGACTTGCATACTTCGTAATCAAGGCATCGCGCAGATTTTTGCGTCCATAACTCTATTATTGACCGCCTGGCTAGGCAAAAATACCATATATCGAAGGTGAAACACAGATACCAAATTAATCAATATTGCAAACTGGGCAACAAGCAAAAGCACATTAATGGTTGCTGAAAACGCGATTTTGATACGATACTATTAACACACCGGAAATACAAGAGCGTTATATGAATCTATAGATGGACCCGCTGGGCAACCTGCTGACAATCCGCCCAATTCAGACGGTGTGGGAGTTTACCATGGAACCATACCCGAGTGGGCAGTTCAGGTTTATTGACCCCCTGGACCATCAATTTGGCAATGGTTCGATTTGGACCCGGACCCAGACCTGAAGTGACGGTCTGGTATATGCTGCACACAGTGTATGCAGCACTGGTTGTAAGCTGCACTCATCGTATGCTACAACCAGTTGTTAACGCATGATCATGGCATGGAGAGATACAGAGGGATGACTTAACTTTGAGTGCTGCACTGATTGTAGAGTTGTGGATAAGAAAGAGAGAGATGGGGGAAGAAGATGGGAACGATATGGATACGAGCAGATACGAGACATCAGGAGTACTACTTGCCTGAATGGGTTCAGTAGAGCATGCATCGGTGCTATGACACGCTGGATCGGGACTCGTACCTGCTGTATTGTGGATGGTATATTGACTCGCACACCTGATTCTCTTATGTCCCAGTTCCTCATGATGATTTCCCCCATCTGCTCTCATTTCTCTCCTTCTTGCCCTCAACACTACCATCACCTAAGAAGACGAAGTTAAGTCACCCCTCTCTATCTCTCCACGCCATAATCACGTGTTAACACCGAGTAGAGCGTACACCAAGTACTGCATCATTCCATGATCGACTGTCTCCCACTCAGAGGGAATTTCTCATCTCTTGGGGGATGTACTCAACTCTCTACATTCCTACAATTGGAAAACAACCAATGAATAGAGTCTCAGCTCCCGTCATGCATCCCTCCTTATCTACTGCCTCCAAGTACTCCTCCACTCTTGATTGATCATGGCCTCCAAATGTATATCCCAACACGTTCAATTACGGCTTCCGAGTGCATCTCTGAGTTCACTCACTCTCGGCCTCCAAGTGCATCTCTAACCTCACTCGATCACGGCCGCCAAGTGCATGTCTGAGTTCACTCGATCTTGGTCTCCCGATGCATCCCCACACTTGCTCGATCCTGCCGTCCAAGTGCATCTCTGAGTTCACTTGATCTCGGTCTCCAAGTGGATCTCCAAACTCGCTCAGTCCCAGCCTTCAAGTGCATAATCAAACTCGCTTGATCACAGCCTCCAAGTACATCTTCAAGGAGCGACGGCGGGTGTTCACAGATCCAGGGGTAATGGAGGTGGACAGAGTAACGGGGAGTAGACATTTGGCAGGCCCCAGAGTAGATAGACATCATCTCATTTGCATCTGATCTTATCTTACAACAAAAAGACACGCTCTATCTTGCCCAGCTGTTGGTCTCGTTCGCGCCGTTCGAGATTTCGTGGAATCTCAACGCCGGGTACTAGTATCATATCTCCTCACCTGATTCCTACTCTACTCGAGACAGAACCTCTTTTTGTCATGAATTCTGTTTGGAAGTTGTGAGAGGTGCAGTAGAGAGTTGATGGTGGGCTCTCTGCCGTCTAGCTCCATTATTTGAGGCCTCCAGGTGGTGCATCTCTATGTTCACTCAATGGGCATGTCCAGGTGCTCTTCCAAATATGCTCGACTACCATCTGCGGCCAGATTGACCATATGTATATATATATAGAGCGGCTTAAAATATGCATGCCATACTATGATATAGCGAATCTTGTAACTGTAACAAAGACGAATATGTTAAGACGAAATGCCTTGTGGTTATGTATGAACCACTACTGTGAGAATCTGGCACCAAGTCCCCTACAGAGCTGGCCAGCAGACTCGGCTTGTCTCGAAGTCTCCCACAGAGCTGTGCAGCGATCTCACCTCCTCTCGAAGTCTCGAGCAAATCTGCGCAGAGGTCCCATGCGCTTCAAAATTTGACTATTCTAATGATCAAATTTCGTTGCATCCTGAATGCGCCTCCATAACTGCAGGTGCTTTCTGGAGCACCCGAGACAGCTCTTTAAGAGTCTGAAAGCATTTTGCTCAGCTCCAGGGGGGTCTGGGAGCATCTAGAAGTACATCAGCAAGATGTAAATTGGTCCAGAAGCCACACCCAAACCTCCCAGACACTCCTGTCGCCCTCACCAGTGATTCTAAGTACTTCCAGATGCTCCCAGGCCCCCTGGAGCTTTGCAATGTGCTCTTAGAATCTGCAAGAGCATTCTCAGATTCTCCTGAAGGTACCTGCAGTTATGGAGGTACATTCAGGATGCTATGAGATTCACTAGGCGCAGAGTCAAATTTTGTAGCTGCTGAGATCTCTACACAGGCCTGCAGGAGACTTTGTGCGCAGCTGAGACCTCTGTGCAAGCTCTGCAGCAGACTTGGTGCCATATTCACACAGCAGTGGTTCGGGGGGGCAGCGGCAGCGGTGGGGATCATATTCGGGCTTAGCGTTCCACAACCACAAGGTATTTCATTTATCCTATTCGTCTTTGTTGCAGTCACAAGATTCAGTACAGCATAATATGGCATGTATTAACTAAGTGTCCCTATATATAGACAGAGGGAGATACAGGGATAATGGAGATGGACTCAGCGACAGAGTATAGATTTCGCAGGCCCAGGGGTAGATAGACATCATAGCATTATACGAAATACACAGTCTTCCTTTCCCAGGTCTTGGTTTCATGCACTCTTTCCGAGCCTTCATAGATGCATACACTCTTTGTGGTTCCTCATGCACACTTGCCAAGCATTCATAGTTCCACACAATTTGTGTGGTTCATCATGGCGGGGTATCCCTTCATATCGTCTCACCCTGTTCCTGCGTTCCTTGAGCCAGAACCACTCATTCTCAACAATTCCCTTCGGATTCCATGCGCTGTTTGGTGGAATGTTGATATTGGGCTGTCTGCCTCCTACCTCCACTGTTTCACCACTCCGTGATAGAGTGAACATAGAGATTGACTTTAAGGCCTTGATGATGCGAGCTTGAACACCGTAATCGTGAGAGTTTGGGGATCAGCTTCGCGGCTGTGACAGAGCGAGTTTGGAGATGCACATGGAGCCTGTGAACGTGTGAACTTGGAGGCCGCAATCGTGCCAGTTTGGAGTAATCACCGCACAGTCCATGAGAGTGCAAAGTTAGAGGCTGTAATCGATCCAGTTTGGAGATACACTTGGAGGCTGTAATCCAGAGAGTCTGGAGATGCCCTTCGAGGCCATGATTGAGCAAGTTTGGAGATTCACTTGGAGGCCATGATCGAGTGAGATTGGAGGGGTACTTGAAAGGGGTCAATCTGGAGGCGGTAGTTCGGGAGAGAGGCGAGATGGGATCTGAGCCTCTACTCATTGGTTACCGTTTAATTGTGGGGATGTAGAGATTTAAGTAAACCATGGTCAGCCGAGAGATGAGAGACTGGTTGGTAGCGGGAGACAGTTGATTTGGGGAAGTTGCTGTATGGGGTGTATGCCAAACTCAGTGTATGCTGTAGTCGGTGTATGCTGTACTCAGTGAGAACTCTTGATCATTGCATGGAGAGATAGAGAAGGATGACTTAACTTCATGTTTTTAGGTGATGGTAGAGTTGAGGATGAGAGGAGGAGATATGAGAGGAGATGGGGGAAATCATCATAAGAAACTGCGACATGAGAGAAGTCTGCGTGCGAGTGAATTTACCATCCCTGATACAGCAGGAACGAGTCCCGATCCACCATGTAATACCGATACGAGGTCTTCCCAACCCAATCAGGCAAGTTGTCCCCCTGATTGCTCATATCCGCTCAGATCCTCCACATCATTCTCATCTTCATCACCCATCTCTAGTGTTAGCAGCGGGACCCGGTAACCCGCCAGCGGTCTGGGTTTTGACCGGCGGTTCAGTTCAGTTCAGTTCCAACACAGGCCAAATACCCGACCCGCTCTGTCTTGGCGGGGTTGATTCCCGGACGGGACCTAAACCCGCGGTTTTTTGGCTGGGTTGGAACCGGCCCGTGGTTGCAACTTGGCGGTTCCTACAACTTTGGCTTCAATTAAGTATTTGAGTTGTGATCGTATCGTAACATGATCAGTCCGTAGATTTTGCAGCTCTAAATGACAATTCACCTCGCGTGTTCAGATATGCGATCTGACTCATATTCCTTGAGTGGTTGTGAAATATGGGCCAAATTTAAACTGAAATTAGCGGGTTTTCGATAGCAAGTCGACGAATATTGCTCGGCTCACAAGTCTGAGATTGGGAGGTCAAAGAGCGGCTAGAACTCCACCAACCACGTACTGATTATGTCACGATACGATCAAAACCCAAATACTTAATTGGAGCCAAAGTTTTGATGTTGAAATGCCAGGTTTTTGGTGATAAAAGCAGCCCAAATGCAACGGTCTGGGTTTTCATGTGCTAAAGCCCGTTGTAACAGTTCGGTCCGGTTGCAACTCTGACCTGGAACTGTTCCAGCGGGTTGGAACCATTGCTGACACTATCCATCTCCCTCTTTCTCGTCCACAACTGAACCATCATCGCATAACACAAAGTTAGGTCATCCCTCTCTATCTCCGCACGGCATGATCTTGAATTGACACTGAGTAGAGCATACCCCGAGTACTGCATACACCGAGTACAGCATCCACCCAAGATTGTTTCTCTTTCCTTCATTCTCATGATTGGGAGTTAACCCATGAATGTAGATTTAGCATCTGGCATGCCTCCCTACATGATCGACCACTATCACGCTGCTCTCCATGAGAGCTCCGAGGTAAAGTCACATTGTCACATTCCCACAGTTGTGAGTTAACTATCGGAGGAATGCTGTCTCCGCATCTGGCGCGCTGTCCTTCGACTGCCTCCGAGTGCTCGTCCAACCTCGTTCGCTTACAACCATCAAGTGTATCTCCAAACTTGCTTCATTACAGCCTCCAAGTTTGCACACTCATGACCCCATGTGCATCTCCAAACTCGCACAATTATGACATCCAAGTTCGCACAATCATGGCCTGCAAGTTCATATCCACACTCGCTCAGTTACAGCCTTCAAGTTTGCATGATCATGCTCTCCAAGTGCATCTCCAAACTCGCTTGATCAAGGCCTCCTAGTGTATCTCCAAATTCTGTCGATCACGGCCTCCAAGTTTGCACAAGCATTGCTTCCAAGTAGATCTCCGATCACACATGATCACCATGTCGGAGTGCATCTCGAAATTCACTCGATCAGGGCCTGTAAGTGAATCTCCAAACTAGCTCGATCACGGCCTCAGAGTGTAACTCTCAGTTCACCCAATCGTCATTGTCAGGCGCACCTCCAACTGCTCTCAAGCACCGCCTGCAGCCAGTCCAGATATACCGTGTCTAGATGGGTAGCTATATAGATACATAGATACATTCATACATAGATACATAGATGGGAATATGAACAGAATACATCAGTTTTAAGAATCATTGGATGATAAGTAGTAGCTATGATTTCCAGGCATACGAGCAGTGTTCACAAAGATGTAGTTTTTCCCAGACTGCTCCACTGTGATTTGATGTGCACCCTGACTTGTCGCCGGCGCTCCCTCGTGCTCCCAGGCGCACCCAATGTTCTCTCCGGCTCTCCGATGTGTTCCCAAACTTATCATAATCACTCCCATGGTACTCATGTAGTAGTCATCAGAGATCTCAGGTACTCTGAATGCTGGCTGGAATGCCCTCCTAGGGTCTGATACCGTTCTGCAATTGACGCATCTAAGTTTACACTCCACATCCTCTCAGACACTCCTGGAGGCTACCAGTGACTAAAATACATTTTGCTGATGTACTTTGAAGCACTGGTGGGGTCGGTCGTGGTGTCTGGGAGGATTGCATGTGCCTTCCGGCCTGATTTACATTGTTCTGATGCATTGATGGTTGGAAACTGACTGTAGCACTGGATGAATTTGGTGTGGTTGGAATTCACCGAAACAAGAATAGGATCTACCAAACCCCAACTATGAAGACGAAATTCATGCACATTGGTATGTATAAAATCTGCCCGACGCTTCTTTTGCTCTTCCTGATGATTTGCCGATGCAGCATCCGTTGTGGAAAACCCCTGAAGCCACTGGTCTTGGCCAATGATCGTCAGTTGTGATGCCTCAGCAGAGTCTGGTGTCATCCTATTCAGCTTGACCATCGCCTTTTTGTATCGCAACATTGCTTAGAAGAAGGTGGGTGAAAACAATACGGTGCGATTCTCATGGCACCGGCCTGGGGATGATGAATCGATACATCCGATCGCTGCATCAAACGTTGATACGACAAAGTTGTCAATCTTGATGGCTGCAATTGAATGTCTGACAGACTTCAGCCGGATAATCTGAGAGCTTTGGGGCTGCAGGGAGGAGCACAATCGAGAAGGTGGGCCACATGCCTGTAATTTTACCTTAATCTTGGATAACAATAATGCTGCGGGATGGATAAAGGTGGCAATAAATCTCAACAACCCAACACTTTGTTGCGTCATTTATTGTGGATATCAAGCCAAACGCATATCTGGTGACCAGACACCTATGTGTGGTGGTTCCAGTTACCTTCGTCTGGACAATATCCTCCCAACAACAGCCGAGGATACGATTTCTGAAGTTGGGGAGGAATCAGATGATGATGCTGAGACACAGAACCAAAATCCAAGACGCTTCATGGTGACGAGAACAGGCTTCTGAAGAGGGAAACGATGCTGCAAAGGAGGATTATCAGACAGCAGCGATATCTTGAAGTCATCTGAAACTGTCCTCTTGGTCTCTGCACAGATTACGAGCGAAGTGCTGTTGCTGATGATAATGTGGCTTGGATATGCAAGCACGATCACACTGTCCATTTTCACGCAGCCTGCACTTGGGCCAATTGGAAGGGTACACGCAGCCTCCTAGCTGCAAACTAGTCATAGTGAGGATGGAATACACTGCCTGGAAGGTTGTTCAAGGGATTGCTTTGTTGGTGGGAATGTTTCCAGAACTTTGGAGGGTGGACGGATGGTTTATACGATGGAGTTCATCGGTGAGGTTTGGGCGAGGTATTGGTACTTTGTTCATTATATTACCATATCAGTCATGATTATGCATCCAGGGGTGTGTTGAGAGTTCATGATGTTGTGATTGAGTGTTGAAATGTTGGTTGCTGGGAAGGGCATGGTTGAAGCGACAGGTCTCCGTTTATGGCTATCACGTAATTGGTCATTCGGTCTCTTTCTCCAGCAGCAGTTAGCCCGAATGCTCAGTGGAACACAAACACTATGTAGCTCATTGCAATACTGATTTTCATCAAAGGAAGCCAATCAACAACCCTGCGGCATGCTTGTCACCTGCCATTCTTAGTTCTGAATTCCCGTCCATCCAAGAAGTTGGAAGTGTGGGTGGCAGGACGAGCCAAGATCCTAGAATTGTCGACAGGATAAAAAGACACCTCATGATGATTCTTTTAGTCATGACAACACTCTCTTTCATTTACACAACGCTTTAATTCATTTACTATACATTCATTCACATTTCCTTTAGTCACTCGGTGAATTTTTTGGTACTTAGCACTCGCCGCCTTTTTAAATCATGACACAAAGGCGTTGCACTTCTCCTTCTCATCCTCATCCATCCGGCACGTTGAGAAGCGGCCGCTCTCCACACAATGAGGATCTCGATGACTATCTCTGCACGTGACCCGACAATTCCAATGATCGTCGAGATGACAATTCAGAATCTAATGTTGATCCACCTTGCGGAATATCAAGCAAAGCAATGGGCCAGTGGCCATCAAATGATTCGTTCACGTGAACCCTTGGAAAACGAGTCGCGGCAAGTCAACTGATTGCTACGTCTGTGCCAGCCCAACATTGTCAGTGTCGGAAGGTCAATATTGTCACATAGGAGGAGGATGAACCCGATCCAGCGCTGCTGGCATCCAAGAAGGTATTCAATTAAGTGTTTCACTGATTGATTTTGCCCGCTCATGTGAACATTTACTAGAGGTAGGCTTCAAACGAAACCAGTGAGCAATTGGTGGCATTGAAAGCCAGATATCTGTGGTGATATGAACCCTTTGTCGATGATGTGAATGGCCTCATTGTCCGTGCAGAATACAATGATCAGACAACTCATTCAGGCATTCTGGCGATGGCTGTCGTATGTGGGAAGTCTATAGCTATCAATTATGTGATGTTTGTGATTTCCTTTGCCATGAATGTGGTGAAGCCTGCCCATATTCATAGTTACTGGTATGAGGAAATCGCCAGGATTGATCCAGCCCAGAGAAACTCACACCCTCCATGTGCCTATATTTCAGTGCTAAACAAATCATCTCAAAGATTGTGTTCATCGCTGACATTGTGTATCAGTCTCTCACGAAATTTCCTTGTTCCCTTGCCGCAATGGTATACTTCTGCAAAAGTTCAATCGACTCTATTCACGGATATTGAACAAAGTCGCCTCCAGAGATCTGGCAACTGGTAGTGTGGCTGTTGGCAAAGGACGGGTTTATGTGCTCCACAAACGTTCGTGAGGTAACTTCCAGGTTCCATTCTTGTTCAATCGTTGCATTTGTGACCAATTTTGGAATGCAAGTTTCGATTTGGGGCCACTGAAAGGGTGGATTTTATTCGCCAGACAGACTTCTATGGCATACCACAAATAGGAGAGAAAGACAGATCATTGATTAATGAAATAAACCCAACATTCATTGTCCTCACCAAGATGGCCATCCACCATTGTCTGTCTGACCGGCAAGCAGGTGAGTTTACCATCCCGCCAGAGTTTGATCTATGAGGTGCAGCACAATACAAGTGTGATACCAGAAACATTCATCACATGGTTAATAATGCATGCACAGATGAATTTCATCATCCCAATGCAGATTTTCTTCTGTCCTTGCCACAGGTCCAAGCCACAAAGATAGACAATATCAGCAGGATGAATCTCCGAGGGATCCATTCAACTGGTACGGACCCAGTGATGGCACAACCCCACTATGATCAGGGCAACTGTGATGAGGACTACCTTCATTACATTCTGGAGGAGCTTCTAAAGCAGCCTGACAATTCTTTTAATCATCTCAGCGGCGATGTTGCTGCTACTGAAGCCAGCATGCGATGCTCTGCTGTTGTCCCCATGGGCAGGTGGGCCATCGCCAGCAGCAGCCGGCCCATCCCCTGCAGCGACAGCCACAGCAACAGCAATGGCATCACCTACATCACCAACATCACCAGTGTTGAGTATACTAGATTAGTCGATGGAAGTACAACTGTAGAGGGTGTGCTGTCGCTTGGAGGTTAGGAATGGTGCCAGTGATTTTAGGATTTCCCCTGTGTGCTATTTTATTCTAGGTGTCATCAATATATCATAATAGTAGTAAATGTAATAGAGCGGATGGGTTACTGAAGTCTGATCAGAGAAGCTTGAAATCATATTCGCAATGATGCATAATCCTCCCACAACTATTTTACAACTGAACGTTACTGAATGACCGTGTATCAACAAATTAAATATCATGAACTACTTCTACAAGGTAACAATCGTTGATCGAATTATGCCACACAAATCTTTAAAAACAAGAATTATATGCATCATTACGCGAATGGAGTGAGTACTACAATCATCCCGAAAACAGATCACAATGGGCGAAGTAGCAGTATGCCAAGAGATGATTTGTATGATTGCCAAGGGAAGTGTGAACTGCGGTAACGGCACGTACACCTATGATCAGCTTCATAGACATACATACGGTAATTATAGGTATACGGTTGCAAACGTGGACTCAAGTGATGGTAAATCAGTCCATAGGTAAGATTATCGCTAGAGATCCAACTCTTGCGGTGAGCCGACTATATAGAATGGCCGTTACATTATCCCTCATTTGTGGCGCAGACCTCCTGGGCTGCATCCACCGTGCAGAGAAAACAAAAGGAAACGGACTCAAGGAATGAAACAATCATTCTACGTACACAATCGTACGAACCCATAAGTCCCGCAACTGATCTGTTCGGCTTAGTGCCAACCCTTTGGCTGATCCAGTGCACGTGGAAACTCCACCTCCATAGGCAGAAGGTAAAAACCCATGCTGACGCCATTTGTACCGGGCCGAGATCCAAAGAAGAGAAGAAGAGAAGAGAGAAACAAGAAAACATCCAAAAGTGATCCTGCCCTCCATTATCTTAACTTCATAACCCATGCTCCAATGCCCATCGCTCCCGTAGCTTGTATCTCAACATCAGTCTTTGTTGAAATCGTCAGGGTGGTAGAGCTTCTGCTCGTGACTTGGCATCTATGGGAGCTTCCACTGCCAGCATCGGTCGTAGCCATTCATCATAGACGTCAATTGCATTCTATTCATTGACATCTAACACACACGTTTCTCCAAAATGGTTATACTTACCAAGTTCCAGTGCATTTGCTCTCTCTAAGCTCCGTGCGGTGCATCTGCATGCTCTGAAGAGTATGTCTTGCAGCCAGTAGTGACATTGACTCATAGATGCGGCTTGACTAGGTAATCGTCTTTCGATGTTCGCTTCGGTGACCAGCCAGTCGACTTCATATCCCTCGAATGGCGGCTTCAACAGAAAGTTGGTTGACTTGGTCAACTTGTTGGTCTGTGTCTCGGTAGAATGCCTCTTGGTGTACTTTGACTAGTCAGTAGGACTTGACTGGTTGACTTCTCAATGCACTTCTTGGTCAACTTTTCGGTTTGGGTCTTGGTAGACTGCCTCCAGGTGGGCTTCGGCTTGTCAGTAGGGCACATTTTTGACACTGTCATCCCCCATTTTGAAGTAGGTTGCTCCATCGACGACTTAGACTCAAAGTGGTTGATAATTGCCCATGTGGTTTGGTAGAGTCATGAACTTCGAGTATACTTTGGGTGATCTTTGTTGACGGACGCGTCTTTTGGCAGCCTTCGTCCCTGGATTTCGGGGGTCTTTGATTTGGCTTGTGTTTTGGCTGCTCTTGGTCGACTTCACTTGCTTCGTCTTATTCTTGCACTTGCGTTCGTCCCATTTTTCCACTTGCATTGGCCATTCTGTTTGACCTGCTTTGGTCATTGACCTACGTCGTGTTTCGACTGGGTTCATGTGTCAACTGACATCGTGTTTCGACTTACTTTGCGTTGATCCTTTGACTGCTTTTTGCCTTTTCAGACTTCACTTGGTCAGTTCTGGTTGTCTCGGACTTTCAGCTTTGATCGTGAATTCTCTGAGAGGGCTTATCATTTTCTGGATGCAAGGTGTGTATGTTGATTCTTCTGGTACGCTTATCCTCGCTCTCTGGGGGCAATGATCGCCGCTCTATGGGTGCCGCTGGACTTCTCTGTCGTTGAGTGCACTGTGGTCATGAATTCCGGCATCTCCGGTAGGGTAATCCCTCTCGTTAAATGTCGTTGCTCTGCTGACGACTTATCAGTAATAGGGATTGTCAGTTTGTAGAGGGCTTATTCCGCAACCCAAACGGCATGACTTGGTGCTCGAACTGCCCGTACCGTAGTGTTGTACTTGTCGCCTTCCTTGAATCGGATTATGAAATAAGCATTCTGGGGTTTCATTGAGAGCTCGGTAGATCACACACAGCCGCTGTCCGCTGTCCTTCTTCTTTGCAAATGAGATTGGCACCGCAGCAGGCGATGATTGCAGGATGAATCCATTACCTAGGTTTGTTTCGATGTAGGCATTGAGAATATTCAACTCACTGTCTCTATTTTTCCTAGCTCTTGGTCTCACTCGCTTCTTCCGAAATTGCGTAGATCCATACAATATGTGTGGTTCCTCACGGCAAGATACCCTGTCATTTCCTCTCACCCTCTTCTTATGCTCCTCGAGCCAGACCCGCTGTTCCTCACGAATCTCCTTTGGATGCCTTGAAAGGTGCGGTGGGAGAGTTGGCATATCTTTGCTGCATTTGTTCGCATAGTCCTTGTATGTGATAAGGATACGCCAAATGATGATATTGTGCTGTGATGCGACCCTCATCATCCGTTACCATCTCCACGTTCACCATGTCTGATCCCATTCTCGTTTGCCATGTCTCTATCATAGCGTAGTTTGGCAGAGTGGAGATCGGCAGGGGTCCCAGGTTGGCTGGATCTGACGGTTCATTGCAATAGACCACCCCTGTTGTCCTGTTCTGCCCTGCGTGTCTCGGCAAGCCGGTAGCATTCATTCAAGCACCATCACTGTGTCACCCTTCTGCCGCAACTCCCGCCACCGCTCCTGCTCGCGCGTTCAGCATCTCTGGTTTTCTGTCACTTTCGGTGAACCCTTCCAGCGATGCTCCTAGCGACCCTTGAGATTCACCAAGTCATATGGCGAATGCCTCGACCAGTTACTAGCTATGAGATGATCGAATGCAGCAGTGGGAATTATGATTTCTGTGTCCCTCATCACGTTCCAGCAGAGGACTTGTGCGATATTCTTCAGGAATCTTTGCCTGTTGCAATCAATATGGCTTTCGTAGGGCTGTCAATCGACTTGCTGAAGTCAATTTCCGGGTTTCTTGCCATGGGAAGCCCAAGACTAGATTGTATGCGTTCATTGGGATGACTAAAACCTCGGATTCGTCACCCAGTTAAAGGTGTTCAAAAGACTCAACCAGAAGACCAGCCTTTCAGCTATCCTTTGCAGACAACATCACCGGACCAGGGAGGAGGTGAATGGTGGTTCGTATGGTAGCTCAAGTAGCTTCAGTAGGCTTGGCGATATAAGGATGCTCATTGCACCGCGGTCGATTTGTGCTTTGACTTGCTGCATGATGCAGTGTACATATAGCACGACAGTAGGTTTTGTGGTCTCCACAACCGTGATCAGTGCATTGCCGGTTTGCCGTTGTCCCTTCGTACACTTCCTTCGAAAGCCACGGCACAGGTGAGAAGTTGGTACGGCTGCCTCTGCTGGGCTTATTGGACTTGACCGATTTTGAATTCCCGGAATGGGGATTGTTGGAATTAATCCAATTGCCTTTGTTATTTTCGCTGTCCTCTGGGTTTCATTGAGGTTGCTAGAGTTGTAGGTGTAAACCCCAATTGAAGTCAATACACTTCACTCAATTCGAAGAGATGTAGTCGCAACTGTGCTGCCTCACAATTGTCTTTCGACTTCCCATTCGGTTCTCGGTATTGCCAAACCAGGGGTAAGATTGTTCCATTTATTGAAGGTTCTCTGACTGATGATCTTTCTCAATTGACTCGTAGGAATGGTATTCAATTTCTCTCGTTGATAGGGTCGAATCCTGTACTCGTGAAGTTGATTATCATTGCCAGCGATGCGTCTTGTCCATTGTCGCTTCTTTGGGTGATGATGTCACTGAATTGACTTGTCGGAATGGTGTTCGACTTAATATCTCGATTGTATTTGCTTACTCCCATTGGCCAGATCAATTAGTTGCGGGCTGTAGTTGTGATAATTGTCGTCATCGCCAGTGATGCGTCTCGTGTGTCAGTTGGTCTCTGACCACTGCTCCACTGCAATCAGGATTCTCAATTGAATGATGAAACGATCGATATCCGTGCTTCCGGTCATCATGCTTCGATATGTCCTTTTGAACGAAGTAATCTCTATCGTTGACTTCAGGATGTAGTTCATCAGTAAAGGGGTAAAACTCTTGATTCCCATGAGGGAAACGTATCCCTGTCCCAACAACGCGATAATTGTGTAAGGGCACGTATGCCTAAATTCCGCTTCAAAGGCATTCATATTGTAATTATAGGTATACAGTTGCAAACATGGACGCAAGTGAGAATGACTAGGTGTATAAGTGAAATTATTGCTACAGATCTAAGTCTCGTAGCGAGCCGACTATCTGGAATAGCCATTACCCGCACCTGGGTCACGTGCCGCTGTTACAACCGCTCATCAAGTGCTCTTTGTCACATTTGCACAGATGGGTACACTGGGTGTGACACTCGAAAACAGCATCACAGCTACTCATAGAACACTCTGGAATATCAGAGCAATGCCCTCTTTCAGGAACACTTCAAGTTCATTCCTTTTGAGTCTGTGGGTACAATCAACAAAATAAATTTGATGAATGAAATTTAGTTTTTGGTAAAACGCAATCAAACAAGGTCTCCAAAACAGGTTGCAGCAAGAATAAGAAGCCTCATGTGATAGGATGTGAGTCAATCGATATCAAGGCGGATGTCTGTCCACTAACTATAGACAATACCGCTGATATATGTCGGGAGCTACATGAGCAATGTATAGCTGCATGGAATGGGAAACCGCCACAGTCGACCAAGGCCTGAATCCACCCAGGCCTTGAAGTTGAACATCAGGATTAGTGTTAGCAATGGTTCCAACCCTCTAGAACAGTTCCGGGTCAGGGTTGGAACCGGAACCGAAGCATTCCAACGGTTTCACCACATGAAAACCCAGGACCGTTGCATTTGGGCCGGGTTCCACTTCAAAACCCGGCCTTTGCAAGCCCAGGTTTTTCGCTCCAATTGAGTATTTGAGTTCTGATCGTATCGTGACATGATCAATATGTAGATGGTGCAGTTTTGGCCGCTCTTTCACCTCCAGGTTTCAGATATGCAAAGCGACCAATATTCGTTGAGTCGCTATCGATAACCCGCAAATTTCGCTTGAAATTGGCCGTTATTTGACAGCCACTCAATGAATGTCAGTCGGATCGCAAATCTGAAAGCCGGAGGTGAAAGAGCGCCTGAAACTGCACAATCTACCTATTGATCATGTTACAATACGACCAGAACTCAAATACTTAATTGGAGCCAAAGCTGTAGGAACCAGAGAGTGTGAACCGTAGTCCGGTTCCAACCTGGCCAAAAACCCACAGTTCTATGACGGGTCGGGGTAACAACCTGCCAAGACAAAAGCGGGGTGGGTTTTTGGACGGGTCTGGAACCGAACCGAACCGATTATCCGGTCCAAATCCAGTCCACTGGTGGGTTACCCAGACCCATTGCTCACTCTCCTAAGGATGCAATCAGTTCGGGGATTTTTTCTGATGAATGGTATGATATCCATCTCCAACAGCAGCCATGACCGACTTCTGATACATTAGAGGAGGACACACAAGCGTGCATGGTAGAGGTAATAGCCAAATATCATTTTTGGAAGCTGCAACTAATTTCTTGTAGGTTTTGAACATCTCTTTTACTATGGCAAGGCAAGGAGGTCAGCTACAGCTAGAACAGTCTGACATGCACCATGCCACGAGTATGGTCAAAATGGACAAAGGAGGGTTTTCGCATGCCGCTATAGAGGACACTGAATAGGTGACCAAGCAACCACCCACCAAAGTCCAAAAATAGAATGTGTGGGGAGTTCAGTTTTCTCTGCATCGGAAGCTGAAGGCTGCGATTGCAAGGCAGGTGGCTGTGGTTCATAAAAATCACACGGACGGCTGCCTTCCTTCCCATAACTTCACAGCAGATTCGTCGCCGGCAAGCTGGAGGAACGCTGGACCTGGTGCACCTGCACCAGACCAATGCAGACAGCGAAGACCAGGACTGATGCCACATCTACCCAGAACGCCACCTGCATCACCCGGTCGCAACGAGGGAGCCTATGGTTCCCAAATCGAAGGTGTGCCACCTGGATATGTGTATATACTGACTCCTCTTCCCAGCAATGCATTTGTCAATCTTGATGCATATGCCAAGAATAGCAAGCATGATAAAGATTTTATTCCAGATTTGCCGCCTGATGAAGAAGCATCCACTAGATAGTACATTACCTACTGCATGGTAATGCAGCTGACATCCGTTGTGCAGATGAGAGCGGCGTCTTGAGTGAACTTGGAAGTAGTGATGAGCATGGATAGAACGAATCAGGATTTTTGAGTGTAGTATTATCTGCGATTATGGGACACTTTAAAGTTTGTTTTAACGGATATATTTATATGTATTCTTAAAGAACAATGTAATGATGATGGACAAAGTACATCAAGATGATAGAAAGGCTGCCAAAACACCAATACTCATATACATTGCCAAATTGAATGGTTGCATATTGCAGACAGGCCTGTGGCAAAATGAGTGTCAACAGATGGTCGATGATTTTTGGTGTTGTAAGTCAGGTAATTAAACAGTGATTGGGTCATTGCTATACATAATCACAGTATTGGCCGCCTTCACAGGGAAAAGAGAGAGCAATACGCTCCACACCCCATCTCGAAAATAAGTGTCAACAGCCCGTCAACAATTTTTGGTTTTGCATCTTTGATAATCACAGTGGCGCTTCATCACAGACATCTATAAATGAGGAGTTGGCATCCATTATAGGCAGACAAGCAGGAAATATTCCCACGACAGCCTTCCGGACAGTAACAACTGATTTCATTTACTAAGCAGTAGGTAAGTAATCATTAGCGCTGTAGCTGACAACGACGGTCAAAACCTCATTTATTGAAAATCCCAGCTACCTCTCGCTTCCAATAACCATGATGCAAGGCCAAACATTTTTGCTGCTCCGTTGACACTGATATTATGATGGGGCAGGGAGCATGTCACATTCTCTTTAGCTCTGGAAGGCGGCGAATACTTGGATTATGTATCACAACAACTAAATCACTTGTCACTGATTACCAGATTTGCAAAAGTAAGAATTATTGACACTGCATTGACCCTCATTTTTAGGAGATAGTAGCAATGTTGTCGCTAGAGTATTTGCCCATGAAGAAAGCCGATAGGTTCATTATGCATCACAGCGACCAAGTCTCTTATTTGTTTCCTGACTTACAAGATCAAACATTGTTGATGCTCTGTTGACGCTCATTTTCAGAATGGGTCAGGGAGCATGTCACTTTCTCTTTTGCCTATAAAGGTGGCTGTTACCTAAATTATGAATATCTGCAACCAATTGCCACTCAGATTGCCTACTATGCAAGACCAAAAATCGTAGATGCTCCATTGACTCTCATTTTCACGATTGGGCAGGGAGCGTGTCTGTCTTTGATTGATTATGAAGGAGGCCAATACATCAAAAAAAAGACAATGACATACCAATGTCAATATTGTGCAATTGACGGCAGCATGTCGGAATGCGACCATAAATAGAACATTCTGAAAAGCAGAACTGGATATTGTAACTGACGGGTATGGCCAATCCTGACGAAACCTGCTGGTTGACAGGTATGGCTACAGATGTGGCCTGGCAAGAGAAAGTGGGTTGGCAAGAGAAAGTGGGTCGGCAAGAGGAAGTGGGTCGTGTGTTTGACGGGTCTGGGATCAAACTGAACTGATTTTGTGGTATGAAACCACACTGCTAGCTGGTTACTCAGACCCATTGCTAACACTATGTGGAACCAAAAACAATACGTATCAACTAATGGTAATGTGTACCAATCAAAGATAATGTTGTTTGACATCATCAGCAAAATGTATTTTAGTCACTGGGAGCCACCAGGAGTGTCGGTGAGGATGTGGCGTGTAAACCTAGATGCACCAATTTCAAGAGAGTATCAAACACAGGGAGGACATTCTGGCTGGCCTTTGGAGTAACTAGGATCTGAGATGAGTGGTACAGGAGTACCATGGGGGGTGTTTGGGATATGTTTGGGAAGACCTCGGAGCGCTGGAGAGTACTATAGGTGCACCTAGGAGCGCCTGGGAGCTCCAGCAACCAGCCAATGTGTGCCAACGACAAGCTTGGAAGCAGCTGCAAGCGCCAGCGTCAAGCCTGTGAGCGCTGTGCTGGGAAAACGACCCGCACCACTACAAATCCACGCAATTGAGTGGGACCAAGACTGGGTTACGGTCATTGGGGCTCTGCATCACGCCATCCACAAGGTTGAATACTGTTCGCTGTACAGCATCTGACACCACGATCCAGAGACCTCTGCGACATGCATCCAATCATTATCTAATCTGTTTCCTTCTTCTCTCTTATATTTCTTACTTTCTAGCCAACCAACTATCTCGCTGCGGCTACTCCCTCCCTACGCACCTCGAAACGACACAACCATCTTTGTAGCTTCTTACTGAAGTTACATTGTGCGATCTCCTGACGCTGGATTTCCGCCTGAAATGGTGCTCTGACTGGGAGGTCATTTCAGAAAGCAGAGCATGGGCAAGTGAGCTGGCTGGGAGAGGAAGAAAACAGCGCGACGACACGGACGTGGATGGAATAGACGTGACAGGACTTGCACGATGCGTCATGGACAAATGGACAACTGGGCTGCCAGCAGAGACTACGCCACAGTGACAATTGGACATGAACCGAGCACGGAGGACCACTAGGCAAGATCAGATCAAGGAATAGAAAGCCAGAGAATCGAAGATGAGGATACTGGAATCGCTAGCATAGACGCATTGATTGGACTCCTACCGAGGTCGGGGTCACCTTCAGAATCGTGAGAACCACCCCCATGAGCAACATCACCACAACCCTACGCCAATGTACATGACAAGCGCGCTTGGAAGCGTGGAGATCTCACGACTACATGTTGAGGCCATCTCGGCGGTGCCCAAACACCCGAATCAGATGGCACTTCCGCTTAGTCCAGGCGCATGTATCTTTCTTAGCTCGGACGTGACGATGTTCCTCCACAAGTAGGAGAGCCTCGCCGCCTGCACCAGTACCGACCCCAGCAGCTCCGTTGCCGTTACGATGTTCCCATACCACTGTGTGGACGGCTCCAATGGTCGAGACATGGTTGTCATGATGCACAGATACGTGGAACGAGATTAGGCTTTACTCAGTGCGGAGATGTTGGACGGGTTTCGCCTACTCAACAGTCGATCCTGGGACATCATCTACAGCCTTCGTTATCTCAAGGATCTCCGCGCCGAGTCTGGAGGTCAAGATGGTATAGAGACGTTGAAGTCCATCCTCCGCACGTATGACCACTTCGGTGGAGTATTCACCGAGCGCAGCATAATGGTTGAGTATGAGAGGACAGCGATGTTGCTGTGTGTGCTTCCGAAGCAACTCTGGAGGATGGCGAGCACTATGCGTCGTCTCAACCCGCTCGAACGGTGTACATTTCACTACAGGCAGTGCAAGTGCTGGGTTGCCGCGAGAATTGTAGCTGCGGTGGCTGTAACAATGTTGTATTTTGTCGCTCCTGCCCCACCGCCCATGACAACCTTCCCGGCGCTCGCAATATCTCCGGCATCCACTGCATCTCCGACTTCTATAGCTGCTCCTGTGCCCCTGGCTCCAACGGCTTAGACCTCTTCCACGGCTCCCATAAGTACTTCGGCTCTCCCTGTTTCATCGACTCTGGCAACTACGAAGACTCACATGACTTCTCCGGCTCTCCTGCTGTCCCCGGCTGCCACAGCTTGCACGGCTTGCACGTCTTCCACGGTTCCTTCGGCTTTCACCGTTGCCGAGATTCCCACGACGACTACCGCGGCTAACCAATATACTATTGGTGCTGGACCGACTGTAGGTCTGGGAACAATCCGTGTAGAGCCACCTCGAGGCCTGCCAGTCCGTCGACACCGTGTTAGGCAGCCCAAGAACCGTCAGCAGTCGGCCCTGCCGAACGGTCAATTACCTAACCAGCAGCACCGTCCACAGCCCAAACCGTGGTCCAATCATGATCCCACTCCTCAGAACAGTGAAGCAGTCGTCCAGCCGCCACCATGTCTACATCCTGTACAATGGCAGTGAGATGTTCCACCATCCTACTACTGTGAAGGCCAACATCACCTACGGAAGTGTCGTGATCTGTGTACCGCTGTGGAGAATGGCATCCTTAGCATCAACAACCGCAATCGACTTGTACTTGGGCCTGCAGGTGGAGAGATTTCATTGGCACTGGCTCACTGTGACTACCGCACGATAAGGGATTATGCACATGCAGGAGCTCCAATCCTATTAGTACCACCTCCACCGCCATCACCAGCTCGCTCAAACTTGCCACTGCCGCCACAGCCATCAGCCTGCTCGTCCCCACCACCACCACCAGCACGCCTAGTCTCTCCAGCCCGCCCAGTCTCACCAGCCCCGTCTCCTGCTCGACTGACACCTATCTCCACACCACTGCTATCACCGGAAAAATTGACACAGCTGATGGGGGAGGTGATGGAGCATTTCGCACAATCTTGGCAAGTCAAAGTCGACTTGCAACCCCGTCCGAGATACACTGCCCGCCCACCACTCACCATACAACTGGTACATATGCGGGAGCAGTCATTTTCTGAACGCCATCCACTCGGCAAAGCATAGGCTTGGTGGCAGCAAGCGGAGACGGGAATGCAGATTGTGCTTCACACAAAGAGCCAGGGAGGGGAAATGTGATTTTTTTTCACCACCACCACCACTGGCAGAAAGCACACTGAGAGGAGAGAGGCAGCACTCAGGACATGGAGGTGAATATGGAGGTGGCGGATGCACTTGGAGGAGCGAAGTGGACTCGGAGGAGATGTGGACTCGGAGGAGAGAAGCACACTTAGAAGACATGAGAGCGATGCGCACTTCAAGAATGTGCATTTGGAGGATACGACTGTGAGAAGCGCACCCGGAGGATATGGAGGTCAAGCGGACTCGTCATGCACGGAGGATGCGGCTGGACGAATCAGCACCGTCTTGTTGAACCATGACAATATAGCTGGAGCGGAGGATTAAGGGTGGATGTCACCGTGAAGGATGGTAAGCACCATCACGTAAACCCGGTACAAATGTATGACCATGCAGGACGTGACTTGGGAGAATCCAAACCGACTGTAAATGGGAGAATCCAAACCGACTGCAAACAGAAGGGAATATGAGTGGAGGAGACTTCAGTTGAAGGTTGGATAGAGTGGGTTCGTGGGCCGGGATTTTGTTTGTATTGTCATTTCTTTGTGGTTTCTCATTCCGTTCTTGTTGCGTGTTGCATTTGCGGGTTGGGGTTAGGATTCGGAGCCAATTCTGCATGTTACAGAGAATGGGTGGGCTCTCGGGGATACGAGATGACACTAAGGAGGAGGAGGAGGATGGGGGAAGAGGAGAACCACTTCCTTCGCACTAGGTGGGTGGGGAGGAGTTGTGGTGGCAAAACAGCTCCCACCACAACAAATCCATGCAATTTAGTTGGTACATGACTGGGTTAGTGTGATCGTGGCTCTGCATCACCCCATCGACAAGGTTGAACAGCCATCGCTGGACGGCATCCAACACCATGATCCAGACACCTCTGCAATACACATCCAATCATCATCTCATCTGTTTCCATCTTCTCTCTTTTGTTTCTTAGTGTCTAGCCAATGAATGATCTCGCTGCGGCTACTCCCTCCCTACACTCCTTGAAACGAAACCTCCATTCTCGTAGCTTGCTACAGAAACTACAGTGTGCAATCTCCTGTTCCGGGATTTGTGTCAAAGCACCGATGACAAGCCTGGGAGCACAGGGGAGCTCCGGCGACAACGCTGGGTGCTCCTATGGCAATCCTGGGATCGCTGGCGAAAAGTCTGGGAGAACCTCGAATGACAACAGAGCTGTCTGGGTAAAACGACAGATTCCTTGGGAATGCTGCTGGTGCTCCGGGATATCTTAGCCACTACTTATCATTCAACAATTGTTACCACTCATGTGTTCAGTTTGTATTCTAATCCATTAACCTATATAGCTACCGATCTACACACAGTATATCCGAACTGGCTTCATGAAGTGCTTGAGAGCAATTCAATGTGCACCTGAAAGTTCAAGTGGGTGAACTCAGAGATACACTCCTGGAACGTGATTGAGCAGATTTGGAGACACCCTTAGCGGCCATGATTGTGCGAGTTTGGAGATATACACTTGGAAACCATGATGGTGCGAACTTGGAGGCTGTAATCGAACATGTTTCGAGATACATTGCAAGGCTATGATCGAGCTAGTTTGGCGATGCACTTGGAGGCCATGATTATGCGAGTTTGGAGCTATGCACTGGAGGCCATGGTCGTGCGAACTTTGAGGCAAAAATCAAGTGAGCGTGAACATTCACATAGAGGCCGTGATGGAGAGAGGTCGGACGAGAAGCTGGAGGCGGTCGATGGATGGCACACCCGGTGCTGAGACTGTATTCATCAGTTAGTCATCTCGCAACCGTGCTAATGTGACAAGGTGACCCTACCTGTGAGCTCACTTGCAGAGCTGGCTTATTGCGGTCGATTGTGTAAGGAGTCACGCCGGAAGCTAAAGCCACATTCAGGGGTCAGCCTGTAATCGTGAGTAGTGTTTGCACCGGAACGGGGTAACCCGCCAGCGGTCAGGGTTTGGACCGGGGAAACGGTGAGGTTCTGGTCCAGAACCGTCCAATGATCCGGCCCACTGCTTTTTGGAAGTCCATACTCGGCCCCGTACCCATCAACCCGCAGGTTTCGCCGGGTTTGGCTAGACCCGTTCGGTCCAATCTCTGCTTTTGCAATTCCGGTTGTAATATTTATGGTCGCATTCAGATATCCTACTGTTAATCGTAATATATTAACGATGGTATGACAACGTTCTTTTTGGGTGGACCGGCCGCCATTGTGATCAAAATATCTAGACAAACGCTCCCTGCCCCATCCTGATAATGAGCGTCAATGGAGTGTTAACGATTTTATGTCTTGCATCCTGGGTAATCAGAGCGGGCATTGGTTGCAGATAGTTATAATTGAGGTATTGGCCTCCTTCATAGGCAAAAGCAGAAGCGACGAACTTCCTGCCCCATGTTGAAAATGAGCGTCAAATGAGTGTCAACGATTTAAGGTCTCGGGTCTTGGGTAATATATGTGGCCCATGATTGCAAACCTCTAGTAATGAGGAATTGACAGCCTCTCCAGGCATATAAGCAAGCGACATTGCCACGACAGCCTCCCGGACAGTAACAACTCATTTCATTCACCATGATGCAAAGAAAATTTCATGACTGTTTTAGCCTAGAAAAACAGCCACAACATCGTATATACACAATAACCAATGCATCTCGCTTTGATTACCAATAATGAAAGGCCAAAAATCGTTGACGCTCCATTGACGCCCATTTTCATGAACGGGCACGGAGTGTATCACCGACCTTTTTCCCTATCAAGGCGGCCAATACTTTGATTATATATAGAAACGACCAGATTGCTTTTGAATTACCCGACTTACAAGACCAAAAATCATTGATGCTCTGTTGACGCTCAATTTCAAAATGGTGCAGGGAGCGTGAGACTCGCTCTTTTGCCTATAAAGCCAACAAATACCGCATTTATGAATAGTCTCAACCAATCGTCATGCAGATTACCAATGATGCAAGACCAAAAATTGTTGACGCTACGTTGACGCTCATTTTGCCATGGGCGTATCCATAATATGCTATCATTGAATTTGGCCTGAGATATCATTAAGGGTGTTGTGGCGGCCATTGTACTGTCTTCATGTACTTTCTCCTTCATCAACAGATTGTTCTTCAATAATACATATAAATTTATCATTTAAAATATACATTAAAGTGTCCGCTAATTGTACATAATAATACACTCAAAAATCCCTTGTCATTCAAAAAATGCTCATCTTCACTGTCAGGTTCACTCAATTGGCTGCTGTCATCTGCAAAATGGATGTCAGCTCCATTACCACGCAGCAGATAGTGTACTGACCAGTGGATGTTCCTTCATCAGTCAGCAAATCTGGATCAAAATCTTTATCATGCTTGAGATCCTTGGCATATGCATCAAGATGTAAAAATTTGGAACTGGGAAAAGGAGTATGTATATACATATATCCGGGTGGCACACCTTCGATTTCGGATATGTGAGCTGCATCATTGATAACAGGTGGAACAAGTGGCGCATGGGGTGGATGTGGCATCGGGTCTGGTGTCAGATGTATGAGTTGCTCTGGCGGAGGTGCACCCGTGCCTTTGCGTCTCCAGCGTGTCTGGGGATTCTGTCCTGCGCCATTATTGCAAGGAAGGCAGCCATCTGTCTGATTCTCCCGCAGCATTTCGGGGTGTCTTTCCATTGCAGCCTTCACATTTCTATGCCTGGGAAACTCAACACCCCGCTTCTTCTCTTCTCGGACTTTGGCCCAAGGTTTCTTGCTTAGGCATTGGGTTTCCACCATTGCGGTGCGCGAAAACCCCCTTTTGGCCATTTTAGCCATATTCAAGGCCAGGCGCATGTCAGACTGTTCTAGCTGTACCCGACCTCCTTGCCTTGCCATAGTTGCAGACATGTTCAAAACCTACAAGAAATTAGTTGCTGCATCTACATATCAGATTCGGCTAGTACCTCAACCATATTCACTTCTGTAGTATCCTCCAAAGTGGTTGAAGACTGTTTCGTCCACTCTGGGGGATTTTTATCACTAAATAAGTCCGCAAAAATCCCTGAGCCATTGACATCATGATATTCTATTTTGCGGAATGTGCGGACAACAGCTATGGTCGACCATGGAGGTTTCCGATTCTGGGTGGCTATGAAGTGGTCACGCAGCTTTTTAAGTACACCGGCTGCAGGTAATATAATGATTTCACGGCCGTCTACCTCGATTCAACTATACTCACATCCGATCACGTGCTGCTTGTTATTCTTGCTGCTTTCCGTTGTACGGACAATCTTGAACTGTGCGTCAAGGGTCATATTGTCGGTGGCTGCAGTTGCAGCGTCGCAGTGAGGGAAGTGGTGTCTGTGTTGTAGTTGGGTCTCAGCCGGTGGCATATTGAATGAAGTGCCAATCGTTCTGCTTGATTCTGTTCCACTAACACCTTGCTGAGGTGTTTGTGGAGCCATGATTCGCTGCTGTGGAGGTGAAGAGATGATGATAACGTAATGAAGAGGGAAGTAATGAGGAAGATGATAACGAAATGAAGTGGGAAGACCTGAGGAATATATAGTTAGCTTCAAGTCAAAATGGCATGCGTAACAGCCAACTTGCCTGTTCTACACAAGATGGATACTGTTGCGCATAGCTGCCGGTTGCACGGACTGCCAACCTTCATGCGATTTGCACCAAGTCGGTACAATGTAATGTCGTTGTTTGCAGGGATAAATCACGGTGAACGACCGCCGAAATCTCCTTTTTGGGGATATAAATGGTTCATTCTTCGTCGGAAAAGACGTCTGCTGATGTTTGTCTCACAAATCTGTTGGATCTTATATAAAACAAACGCTAAATATCATGTCATGATGTACAGTTAGCATTGCTATTCCCAATGTATTGACGGTCAAAACGCAGATTTTACTTTGTTCAAGTCGATTAAGCATACCAACCTCGACATAAACGACACAGCTTGCCTCTATGTGGTCCATATTTTGCAACATCCAACATCTCCTCCATCAACAAAGTTAACACAAAATACAATGGTCAATATTCCGAAAAAGAACCTTTCGCCACTACCGCTGGGCAAATATGGCAAATCGAGAAGGCGCTCCACTCAGCGACGTCATCAAGCGACTCAAGGCAAGAGCAGCTTGGAAGCTGAACAGGTTGAAGCCATTGGAGTATTGCGGAGCTTGCGATCCAAAAAGAAGCTTGCGTCGGGGAAACGAAGAGAAACTAACTTCTTAAGCAATAAAGTGAAGGAGAGATGCATTGAGGATGATGTCGAAAGAGAGACCACTGTGGCATGAAACCGAGTCGAAGACGGAGAGACAGCAATTGAACAGGAGAATCATGATATGAGAAATGCTGACAATGCGGGATTGAAAACCACCAAGCCTGAAACACCATGTGAGGAGATGTTGAACGCCATTGGAGATAGTCTGAGTGATCTTGAAAATTCCGACGATGACGAGGATTGGGAAGACGACGATGATGATCAAGAAGATCCTGGGGGGCAAGCTCAGCGAAGATGACGAATCGGGCTGGGTGATGGGCACAATCTCTAATATGGTACAGTATCGCATGGAGCGTTTTCGGCAGAACCAGATGAAGCTTGACAAATTGACGCAACCAGGCTGGGGAGGTGCGGCACACTACTTCCGTGAGAGGGATAACAAATATGTGACACGGGAATGAATGGTTCTGGTTGTCGTTCGACCTCAAATGGCGGACGATGAAATGTCATCTGTGCTGACGACATTCGGTTTGCCCATGGAGACTCTTCATAGCATCCCCAGAAAACGGCAAATGCCACAAGTGACTTCTCGACCAGGGAGTAGACATATGAGGCTAGGTGTGCGGAAACCACAGACACACAAGCGCATTCCGTCCCTCCCGCCTGCCCCGATGCCCGATTGGTCACCAATTCAGCAATCACAGCATGATGAACCCGTAAGCTGTAACCCCTGCATATCGCGTCCCAAGCTATTTACCATATAGATTTCGGATTTGCACGAAGAAATGGTAACGGCTCCAGCATCGCCAGAGGAATGAATAAGCGAATTGGCCTTTGTGACGCTGTATCAGTTTGAAATGCAATACCTGTATCTATTTTGCTACGTGTCAGCTTTTACTTCATTTCAGTGACCAAATTGTGAGACATGATAATTCGTCAATGCATGTGCAAGGGTCGGATAGGCTGTGCCAATGTTCTAGACTGCAAATCTCATCCACTGACAGCCAACGAGCGTGATATCGTCCTGCCCGTTGTGGTTAAGTTTGACAATGAAAACTAAATCACACACGAAACCCACAAAAAAAACATCAGTCAGTGATGTCATATGAGTCATAGATGCAGCGGCCAAAGCGCAATGCCAAGCAGAATGAATGACGACCGTCATGCTGCATACAATCATGCATTCAACTGCATAACTCTCTGCACAGACCTGGTGCACATGGTCGAGATGTTGAAAATTGCTTATGGTCGGTGATGGAAATTGCACAGAATGAGCTGGATGAGGAAATGTGAGGAAGTTGGGCTAAAGATATCAAAAACTAGTGTATAGATATATATGTGGTTAATTGCCGGCTGAAAGCGGTGGAATGTGAGAGGCGAACGTCATTTATCACTCAGATACCGTGTCTACTGATGGATCAGAAATTGAGAGGCTTGGAAGCTTTTGGATTCATATGTTTATACATAGAAACGATTAATTGGCAGGTAATAACAACTGTATCTATTGTTACATGCAATTGTTGAGCATCCACTGACTGTTAGTATGTCATTAAGTTGAGCATCAACGGAGTGTCAATGATTTTTAGTCTTACATTTTCAGCAACCAAATGGCTGCATAGTCACATTCTTCTAAAGTGATTGTATAGGCAGGTTGTATAGGTAAAAAGGATGGAGACACGCTTGTTGACCAATCCTGGAAATGAGTGTCAACGAAGCGTCAACAATTTTTGGTCTTCTGAGTCTGATAATCAAATGAAGACATGGTCGCTGTGACACCTAATCGCAGTATTGGCCGCCATTGAGGCCAAAATTGCTAGCGTCGACATCACTACCATTGCCCAAAAACGAGCGTCAACGGAGTGTCCACAATTTTTGTTTTTGCATCTTGGATACCGAAACAGCATTGCGATGATTTCAAGCTATAATGGAATGGTTGGTTGCCTTTATGGGTTACAATGGCAGCAACGAGACCGCTACCACCTCCTAAAAATGAGCGTCAACGGAGCGTCAACGATTTTTGGTCTTGCATCATGGACACTCAAAACGCTGTGCATTGGCTTTAACCCATATTGAATGTATCGGCTGCCTTTATGGGCCAAAATATTCGTGATGATTTTGCTACAACCTGCTAATAATTAGCTTCAACAGAGTGTAAATGATTTTTGGTCTTGCATATTGGACAATCCAAGGGCCACGGAATGGTGTTGACCCATAATCAACTCATCGGCTGCCTTTATGGGCAAAAATGCTCGTGATGATATCACTACCACCTCCTAAACATCAGGGTCCACGGAGCATCACCAATTTTTGGTCTTGGATCATGGACACTCAACTCGCTGTCCATCGCTGTTTGCCCATAATCAATGCAGCAGAGGTATCTATGGGCCAAAATGCTACTGGCGATATTGCTACCACCTCCTATGACTGAGCATCGATGATGCGTCAACGATTCTTGGTCATGCATCTTGAATAATCTTGGGGCTATGGAACGACGTTATCCCATAATCCACTTATCATTTGCATTTATAGGCTAGAATGCTACTGACGATATGGCATGCGCCTCCCACAATTGAGCGCCCACCGAGTGTCAACAAGTTTTGTGGGGGTTCAGTAAGCTACTCAGCAATGGACTGCATCGCATTGTGACTGAATTGAGTCTTACGCAGTCAGTCTTTTCAATATGCCCTTGTATTCAACTTCACATATATGGATACATTGTCTCACAGATCTGATTTTTTTGCTTGTGGCTGTAGAGTCAATATTTAGGAACCCGCAGTGTGCAGTACTGTATCGTTACCTTCGGCAGTCTATCAAGTTGGATAAACCAGCTTTCTAATTCCCACCGCCAGGTTGGTTTCAAAATCGTTGAACACCTCATTGCTCGAGGTTATGATATCTTCCAAAATGAACATGTCTTCATTCGTGATTTGAGCTACCTTACCTTACAAATCATCTTTGATGCTTGGTGGGCTTCAATGAAGGTAAACTCAAAGCGGCCTATTGCTCGGAATACTTCTGGACATGCGCTGTTGTTGCGATTCCATTTACACTGCGGATTTGAGGAGACAGGAAGGCCTGGCATCATATATATCGTTTGTCATCGAGTTCTTCGCCATCCATTAGAACATGGGACCAGCTCAATGGGGATACACTTGCTGGCAAAAGCACACATCGCACAGTGAAATGAATTAACACATTCAGAGGTTACTGAATTGACTAGTTTGACGGTCGATGAAACTGCTTTGGCCATCCTGAAGAGGCCAGGAAGTTGAGGAATCACAATCGTAAGTTTGCAGAGGAAGTTCACATTTGACATCCAGGTTGATCCATATTCACCGAAATGACAGACAAAATGTTTCAAACTGGCAGCTAGGGACTTTGAAAAGTCCGAATTTCACCAAGACACATGGAATCGCAACCTCATGTTAAGATTTGTTTTGGCTAATAGTATATGGAACTCTATATGAAATCTAGAGCTACGATGGTCATATGAGGCATTATGCGATGACCTAGTGCTGCCGTCTGCTAAACCCCTAGCAACATTTGCTGGAGGGAATATGCACTGACCGTGGATGCAATGAAGAAGCAATTGCTATCACGAAATGATGTCAGTTTGGCTTTGGACGGATGGACATCACCGAACACAGTAGCCAGAACGCCGGTCATTGCTTACTATATGGATCGATATTGGGCATTACATGAAGCTCAACCTGCATTGGATGAGGTTGATCGCCTGTTCTTTTCCCGTTTCGGAAGCTGATTAAGGATGATAGGTCAAGGGCCAACGTAACGGGGCAAGGATTGCCGTACATTTGAATGACGTGCTTGATCGTTTTGCACTTACCGATGGCTGTTTGCTTGGTATTACAACTGATAATCCTTCCTCAAATCACTCGATGACACATGAGCAGCAATCAACACTCGAGGCCTCTGCCATCCCATGGCCTGCTTTGTGGAACCGCATACCATGCATGGCGCACATTATACAGCGGGCTTTAGGTGCATTCATGAGCAGTCTTGGTGTAAAAGGCCGCACCAAGTCTTGGGAAGCCCATGAGTGCGATCAGCGATTTGGAGAGAATGAAAGCACAGATGATGGGAAGAGTCAAAGAGTTCGAAAAGAAGGCAACGCTAGAATCATTAAGGTGTTGGCCATGGAATCAGGTTTAGCAAATATCATAGAGAAAGTGCGTATTTCATGATACTTTTGAAAGTCCTGATATTGACCTTCATATAACAAAGAATGCATGCTGAATTGATTACGCTGACACCTGGTCGTCGAAACGAGTTCATTGATCGTCAAAGAGCAAAAGTTCGAATTGCAGTACTACTGATTATGGATGTGAAGAGACAGTGAAACTCAACACTGAAGCTGCTTGAGCGAGCCTACCAATACAGGAATTCACACGCATGTGGCTGCAAAATCCAAAATACACTGATTACCGGCCACTTTTCACAACTCAAGATGAGTGGACCATTGTGAAGTATGTCATGGAGGTATTGAGGCCATTTCAATATTTGACCCTGTGGATGTCAAAGAGGCATACAGTCACATTGCATCACGTGATCAAAGTGTACAATGACATGTTCGATCATATGGACGGTGTGATGCGAGTTTTGGCCAAAAAGACGACTCCATGGATGGAAGACATGTTCTTCTCCGTGAAGTTATTATGACAGAAGCTGTCCAGAAACTATGCTGAAGTGACTCCAACGACGGGCATGCTTCACATTTCTGCGCATCTCCTCAATCCTTTTCGGAAGTTGCAATCGTTTAGAAAGTGGGACAAGGGAATGGATATTAATCCTGACAATGAGACATCCTATACTACCTAATACCAAGAGGCCTTTCTGAAGTATGTTGAGAATGAATACTGTGCCAAACATCGACATGTGCCGGTCAATAGGCACGAAAGCTTACCGAGCAGCAATCTCCTCTCCTCTGCAATGGCTTCCAGATCATGTCAATCATCCCTTGATCCATATGATTTGTCCAGCGATGATGAGAATTGATTAATGCCTGACAATGTTGTTGAGACAACACCCGGACGAAGCGACCGCGCAGCATGTCCATTGACTGCCGCCAGGCGCTATTTGAATTCTCTGCCTGAAGCCACAAACTACTGGGGGCAAATTAATCCAAATCTGAATGATTACCACTCTGACCCAATGGAGATTAGCAGTACTTTTTGGTTGCCGGACATAACTGACTGGTGGTGTCGATAGCAGGACACGCACTCAAAGCACGCCATTCTTTCCAATGTGGCACGCGACATATTCACTATTATACATCATGCTTTGGAAGTGGAGGCCAGATTTTCCCTCAACGGAGATGTGATCGGCTGGAGGCAGTCAAAAACCACAGGCAAGACCCATTGAGCAAATGTCGTTGTAAGGCCGTTTGCTCGAACCGATCATGGGATTTTGGCTGGCAATGAACCAGAATTGGATGCAATGAACACAGATAACGACTCGCTAATGAAGAAAGAGGCGGGAGAAAAGACATTGCACCGAACGGCCAAGGTTCACATGGTTCTGGAGTTGTGGCAGGGCAGCCAAAACCTGCATGCTACCCAGAAGGAATCTCGCACTCAAAATAAGCAGATGCCTGCAATGGGATACATTTTGGATACAGAAGAGATTGTCCAAGCATCATGGTCACTGTTTCAACATGATGGTGTTGCTGCATTTAAATTGTCAGGAATATCTCATTTGGCACCACCTATGTCTGCAAAGAAACTCCCTGGAGGCCGAACTCAAATATTCGATGTCCGGCAAATCGAAAGAATCCACTGTCATCCAGTCGAAAGTGATGATGATAGTGCACCTGAAATCATTTTGGACACTGAAGATTGGCTTAACTGGAATTGGGTCTTAGATAATCCAAATGACAGCGAGGATGATTGCGCGGCAGACGTTGAATCTGACCTGGGGCAAGACAAGAGCATTGAGGATCCGGAATGCCCAGAACAGCGGGATGTTAGCGCTCCGGCAAATGTTCCCTGATTGATTCGGCCTACACAGAAGTCAAGGAGACAGGCTGAAACGGTGTTGATGACGGTCAATGCAATCGAAACAAGGAGGAATCAGGGAGTGAAGAAAAAGTAGGACAAAATGCGTAAATGTTTCACCAACTTCTTAATGTATCTTGACCGAGAGTTTTAGTTAGAGATATATCATAGGTGGATGGTGAGCAGTAGCTTGTGAATTCCGGTTGATGAACAGATGTATAGCAGGCTCAATGAACCTTTTGACAAGATACATGAATTTCAGTCGTGTCAGAGCGAACAGTGCAAGAATGTTACTGCACTCGGTCTTGCCACAGGGCCAAGTCTCAACCTGTGAGAAAAACTTCCAAGAAGTTCAAATCACAATGAAAAGTATTATCGATGGCAGCAGATGTTTAATGGGGAATACATCAACATGAGCGTCAATGGAGGGTCAACGATTTGTGGTTTTGTAAGTACGGTAATTACACAGTGATTTTGTCGCTGTTATGCATAACCAATGTATTGGCAGCATTTAAAGGCAAAAGAGACAGCAACACTGGCAACACCCCATTCTGAGAATGAGCATCGACGGACCATCAACGATTGGTGGTTTAGTAAGTGTGGTAATTACACCGTGATTTGGTCGCTGTTATGCTTACCCGATGAATTGCCAGCTTTCATACCCAAAACAGACAGCAACATGGTCACTGTCCCATTCTGAGAATGAGTGTCAACGGAGCGTCAACGATCTGTGATATAGTAAGTATGGTAATTACAGCGATTTAGCCGCTGTTATGCATAACCAATGTATTGCCCGCTTTTATTCACAGAACAGACAGTAACACAGTCACTGCCACATAGTGGGGATGAGTGTCAACGGAGCGTCAAGGATTTTTAGCTTCGCATCATGGATAATTTATGTTCTGATCGGTTGCAGACATCCATTTATCAGATATTGGCTGCCTTTACTTGAAAACACTACAGCGAGATGGTCGCTGCCGCATCCTGAGAATGTGTGTCAACGGAGCATCAATGATTTTTAGCTTTGCATTCTGGGTAATTTATGTTCCAATTGGTTGCAGACATCCATTTATCAAATATCGGCAGCCTTTACTGGCAAAATCAACAGCGACATGCTCCATGCCGCATCCTGAAAATGAGTGTCAACAGGTTTAGTTGTTGCATATTCGGTAATCAGGGCATCGTGCTGATCTTCGCATTCATACCGGAATTATGGACCGCCGTGATAGGCAAATATACAATGTATCAACGGTTAAATACCGATTGCAAATTAATAGATATTGCAAGCTGCAAAGCATCCAAAAACATATCCTTGGTTGCTGTTGAAAACGTGAGTTTGATAAGATAGTATTCACATACTCCAAACGCAACATCCTTAATTGAATCTATGGATGGACCCGCTGCGCGACCAGCTGATAACCCGCCCAATTCAGACAGGTTGTGAGTTTACCATCGAACCGTACCCAAGTTGATGGTTCAGGTCAATTGACAACCCGGACCGCCACTTTGGCAACGGTTCAGGTTGGACCCAGACCCGGACCCGAAGTGCCCTTCCAGAACCGTTGCTAACACTAATCATGAGAATGAAGGGAAGATATACAATCTTTGGTGGATGCTGTACTTAGTGTCAACCGATCATCATGGCATGGAGAGATACAGTGGGACGACTAAACTTTGTGGTCTTGCAATGCTGGAAGAATCTTGGATGAGAAAGAGTGATGGGGGATGAGGTTGTGAATAATATGGAGGATTCAAGTGGATATGAGGAATCAGGGGTCCAACCTTCCTGGTTGAGTTTGGAAGACCTCATATCGGTGAAATCACCCCCCGGATCGTGACCCACACCTGCCACATCGGGAATGGTAAATTGACTTGCACAAAAAATCCCCTCCAGTCCCAGTTCCTGATGATGATTTGCCTCATCTCCTCTCATCTCTCTCGTTCTCGTCCTCATCTCTACCATCACCTAAGAACTTGAAGTCAAGTCATCTCTCTCTACCTCTGCATGCCATGATTGAGAGTTAACACCAAGTACAGCATGAACGGAGTACAGCATACACCATGTACTGCATTATCCCAAGATCGACTGACTCCTGATCCCAGCCAGTCTCTCATCTCTCGGCAAACCATGATGTACTCGATTCTTTACATTGCCACGATTACAACTCAACCAATCAAAGGAGTCTCAACTCCCGTCGTGCTTCCCTCCCGAACCATACTGCCTCCATATTGACCATATCCAAATTTTCTTCCAATGTCACTCAATCATGGCCTCCAACTGCATATCCACACTTGCTCGATCGCGGCATCCAAATCCATCTCCATGCTCGCTCAATCATAGCTTCCATGTGTATCTCCAAACATGCAATCACAGCCTTAAAGTGCGTCCCAATGTTCACTCAATCACAGCGTCTGTGTGTATCTCCAATCATGCTCGATCATGGCCTCCAAGTGCATCTCGCAGTCCAGTGAATCAGGGCCTCCGTCCGTATCTCCTACTCACTCGATTACGGCCTCCCAGTGATCTTCATACTTGCTAAATCATGGACTCGGAGTGTATCTGTCAGTTCACTCCATCACAGTGTGGTGGACTGCAGACAGCCCATCTTCAACGCTCCGCTGCGCCACACATGGCATCTGAAGGGAATTCTTATGATGGAGCAGTTCTGGCTCGAGGAGGGTAGGAAGAGGGTGCAACGATAGGAAGTGATCCCTGGGCATGATGAACACCTCAAGTTGCACAGATCTATGAACACTTGGCAAGAGTGCGTGAGGAACCACATAAATCGCATGGATCGATGGAGACTCAGCAAGAGTGCTTGAGACCAAGGACTGGTAAAAATAGAGTGTGTATTTCATATAATGCGATGATGTCAATCTACCCCGGGCTCTCCCAAATATATACTCCCTGTTGCTGAGTCCATCTCGGTTATCCCTGTATCTCCATATGTATATATATAGAGATACTAAGATAATCCATGCCAGATTCAGATGTAACCAATCTTGTGTCTGTACCAAATACAAATATGATAAACAAAATGCCTGGTTATTTTGGAACTCTTCGAACCACTTCGATAAGAATATGGCATCAACTCTCCGTCAGAGCTTGTGCAGGGGTTTTGGCTGCTCATGGAGTCTCCCGCAGACCTGTGCAGACGTCACTGCTGCTCTCGAAATCTCCCATTGACCTGCACCCAGGTCTCAGCTGCTCCAAAATTTGAATATACTAACGGTGAAATCTTGTAGCATCCTGAATGCACCTGCGTAACTGCAGGTGCTTTCAGGAGCACTTGAGAATGCGCTTGCAGAGTTTGAGAGCACATTGCACTGCTGCAGGGGGGCCTGGGAGCACCTGGAAGTACTTAGAAGCACTGGTGAGGGCTACCGGATTGTCTGGGAGAGTTGTGTGTGTCTTCCAGACCGGTTTACATTTTGCTGATGAACATAGACTGGAAGATATTGCAATACAAGCAATACAATAACTTCCATGTTGCTCTTGACAGTTCCAACAGGGTAAGAGAGATGATCATGCGACACCACTCTGCACAAGAGAGGAAGATACAGGCAACAAATGTGCTGGGAGACCACTTGTAACATGATCCAAAACACCACGTAATCCTCAGTGATGGCAGCAGACATGAGGAGCAGCTGAGGTTAACCACGATCACCAAGCAACCATCCAGAGATCGCGAGTGTGTGAAGAGCTACCTGAATTGTGCGTACGTGAACAGATTCATCATGGTAACCAGCAGTAGAAACCAAACCCTTGGTATACTTCTGCCAGCTGGTGGAACGCTAGAATATTATTAGACAGTGGCTGCCTTGAGCTGGAACAAAGAATCGACTATGAACCGATGGGTCTCAAATGGTACAGGCAGTCACTGATGGCATTTATTTACTACCTAGGTATAGATGACCGCATTAGTGCTAACTGACTTTGTTCTATCTTACTACCAGTACTGCCTGCTGACCATGTGATACCCATATCAGCTCCATCCACTGAGATGGGTGTGATGCTTCCACCGCCAACCCCACCAACGAGAAGAATGAAAACGGAAAGTAATCGGAATATCGTTGAAGAGCTTTGGATATTTATGGCTGAGGAGGAATCTGGGGATGGAATCAACACTCCCGCCAAATAAGAGGCCGGTGCTATCACTCCAGCTCCCACTGTCATAGAGGCCAGTACAACCTTGCCAACTGTAAAAGAAACCTGTATAACCGCTCAGCAGCCGCCCAATTATCTGCAAAATGGTACACCGAAGCCTTAGTAACCTGCCACTCCTAGCAGAGGAAGTAGTTTTTTGAATAACACCAAGCATGAAGAAAACATAAGGTGCTTCCAAGAATAGTTGGGCCTCGACCCAGACTGCAAGAGAACATTGGATGGTGAGGTCAAACATTCAGGACACTGCAAGATACACCTGGGCAACAATGCCGTACCCATCTTCCAAGATGTAGTAAATGAGGACCCTGAGTTGTTTATGGAAACCCAGACACAAATCTCAGTGGCTGCATAGTTAAATAATGAGACATTAGTACAATTTGGCAATCAGCTTGCCAAGATCTTGTACTTTGCAACTGGTCGAAGAAAAATGACGGCACCTATGATGAGGGGCAGGAGATAGTGGGTGTGCAAGGAGTGAGATATCCTATGTTTTTCCGTTGTGGTCATGGTTTTCCCTTGCGGTTATGTCTTTCCTTTGGGTTTATGGTTTTCGTGTGGGTTAATAGTTTTCCTTTGAGTCTACATATTTCCTAGGGGTTTATGTTCTGTTTAAGTTCTTTCAGATATGGGGATATGGTTATATGACAGAGAAGAGCTGTGCTTCGCACAACAGGCCAGGTAGGAGTTGTGGTGGGCATATTCATTTCTCTCCACCACCATTAAGTGTGCCAGACATCAGCAACAAGCCTTGTTTCCGTCAGAAATACCTGGGTGTTCCGGACGGCTCTGATGGCTCTGACGCAACCTGGTACCCGGTGATGGAGAATCCAGTATTCCCGAGGCCCTGGTGACGGGTCGGGTTGCATACTTACCTCGTTTACTTTGCCCCCGGGACACGGTGACGTATACACACCATCAGAACGACACGTGTTTTACACACTTTGCAGGGGCTGCAGTTATGCTGTAGCAATTTACACAACGCCTGGCAATGTTTATGCCTTTCTTCGGCCGATAGCTACATGCCGCACGCTCATGTATGTTTAGCTTTGAGATTTTGTCACATATTGTGATACCGTCTTCACTTCGGATAAATTGATTGACCTTGTATTTGCTTCGCCATTATCGTATTATACATGTCTCAAAGAAACTGTCCGATCTTCACACTCTCTAGTACTATGTGCTCAGTCATGCACATTCTGCGTTGATCCAGATTCAACTTGCGATGCTTCTTCCTCCTCATCCGTATCTGCATCATCGCCATCCTCACACTCATACCCGCCGACAGCACTGGTTCACATGTCAAACCTAATATGCCCTCAGTCGTCCACATTCTGCATTGATCAATCATCAGCTTGCGATGCTTCTTTCTCCTCATCTGCATCCGCATCCGCTTCATCGCCATCCTCGCCCTCATCACCGTCGACATCACGGGTTCCCAGGGCAAACCTCGGGAGTTCTGTCGCCGGCCGTTGTCGCCGGCTGGCGGTGAGGATGGGATCGCGCTCGTCGCTTTCGTCATCTTCATCTTCCCTTCTGCCCCCTGGCATCCAAAAATGCAGTTCGTCATCCATGCAATTTTTGTAAATCGGGATGTTCTGGTCAGTGCTTCCGATCTCAGGCTCCTCAGGCGCCACTTCGGAGGTCAAATAGTCAAGAAGAATAGCATTGTCAACACGCGCTGCTTCCATGCTGATGATACCGGCAGGCATTGGGTTCTCTGCCTGTTGGATCTGACGCTTGACTGTAGGTAGAGTGATTTATACACCCTTTGTTGGTAGCTCTCCAGTAATGTGTTCCAGGTATTCGTCAAGAATGGATACATGTCTGCAATGCCAGGAGAGGTTGACAACTTGCGACCCGTTGCTGCGCAGCGGGATGCGGTCTTACCACTGGCATTCTTGTAATTGAAGTAGTTCGAGCGATCAGGTCTGACTGCTTTCAGCTTTGACTTGGAAGCTTTCTGATGAACACCTTTGTACTGTTGCCACTCCAGGAGAGCATGGCGCAACACAGTGCAGGTATACATGATCAGTGGCAAAAGTATATGTCCGTCCTTGTCGTTAATCATGCAATTATATAATCCATCAGCATACTTCCCGCGGTTACTTGCCCAATGATACAATATGACGAAAATTAACCACGGCATTTCCTCCGTAAGCAAGTACAGTGAACTCTGGCCATTTGTTAGAATCTTTCGACACTCTCTGTATTTGATTTGGGCCGCATACACCACCTTCCACACGCTCTGCTCCAGGCAACAGATACTAATTGCGTACCAGAAGGGACTCAAAGAATTGCAAACACTCTGCTGCGGATTCAAAGCTGTTGAGATCATAAAGCTCCATGATGTGGTCCCGTTCTGATTCAATAAAATGTGATTTGACCTTATCGACTGGTGCTCAAACCAGGTACCAGTTGGAAAGTGTCATATCCAAAGTGGGCCGTTGCTTCAGCATACCTCTTTCTAAATCTCCATTGTGCATGCCTCAAATGCTATGGACCAAATGTTGTTCTGCTGCATAGCGGTGTTCCAGTATTTCTCTATTATCTGCCAGTGTGGGGCTTCTGCGAATTATTTCGCAAGGCATCGCATTGCATAACGTATCATCTCCAAGTCACTTGCACTCATACACGGCCGTCTGGTCCACATGTAGAGCTCCAGGAGTCAGCCCGATGCAAATACAAGACACGTCATGTCTGAGTGACCGAATCAACAGACGCTGCGACCGCCGGAGTTCATGGATTGAGGTGTTGACATCAACTGTGGTCGGAATTGCCACTGCCTCTGTATCTGAATCCCTTCTGTAGCTCGCGTTCGCACTGGATTTGTAATGATTGCGCGGCCTTCTGGATCAGGGATAGGGATAGGCAGGGTTTCAAGACCGCTGAGAGGAGTGGGAGTGCTAGCAGTGCCAGATGCTGGGCTGGATACAACGTGACGTGTTGAGTCAGTCCATGAGGTTCTGCCGTGCGCTGCAGGGCTTTGAATGCCTCTACCCGGCATGACAGTTGGAGTATTTATTGACTGTCATTGAGTAGTGGACGGGGTAGAAGGCATGCATTGAATGATATCTGCAATGCGAGAATAGTTCAGGGAAGATGACGTGGTGGCGTTCTGGCTTTGGATTGTAGAGGCTACGGAACTCCCTCCTTGAGAGGAATCACTCCCGGCAGCCGGTATTGCAATGCATCATTTAGCAGGGCACAGCTGAGAATTCCCTGAAGGCCCACACTTTTGTTGATGCTGACAATTTGCAAGACTTCGAACAGTTCCTATGACGGGAGTCGTGTCAGGGTGAGTGCTGTGGGAAGACATAGTCTGATATAGATGTTCGACGGAAAGTATGTAGGAATAATTGCTTTTTCATGCAGATGCAACCGCAGGAAAGGTAGACTCCGATTTCAGAGAACGTGGAGGTATTCAACAATAATGGAAGGCACAGTGTAGACCGCGCTAGACCTTACACTGACATTACTTGGAGACAAGATCCCTTGAAAAGCATTCAATTCTGGGGTTAACTGCCAACAGATTGAACTCAGATGAAACTCAGCGTTGATATTCACCGTTACAGAAACGTCTGATGGTCCATTTGCACTGCTTGAAAGGTGCTTATGACTTCTTGGCATGATTATCATAATATTGCACTCGTTCTTGGCACAATACTTCAAACCATCCATTGTTTATATGTGCAGCTTCCCGGTGGAAATCCCCCTTTGGCAGAGCTAACAGCATCACATAGCGAACAATGACGTGTTCTCTATCCTACAACATCAGTTGGATGTTTTTTCTCAACTGCTAGGCCTGTTGGTGGCCGTGTTGGATGGTTGCACAGTTGGGACAACCTGAGAACAACTCAATTTGCTCTGAGATGCAAGAGGTGGGAGCACTAAGCGTGGTATATGATGCAAAAGGAACGACCATCATCGTAGGGTTGCCTCTCCGCAAGTAATAAATCTCATCTCAAGGCTTCCCATTCATGAGGTGTCTGGTGGTTGTGCAAGATGAAGGCTGGGCTGTTTTGTGTTCATTCACCAACCAAAGGCAGGATATGAATCAAAATTATGATATCTCACAAGTTGAACCAAGAAATTGCAGGAACTCAAGTTTATATATCCCTTCTTCCCGCCTAAACTTCCATTCTGTGTTCCTCTGGTATTATACATACCGCCAGCATCCTGAACTATCTCAACATCACCTGACTTGCACAAAACAACGCCTCTCGTTTGAAAACACACCTGATAACCTACAAAACGTTGCAAGACCCCTCTCAGCTTCCTTCCGCTACCTTCAACTGTATTATAATGCTAACGCCTGGAATGTTGATTCCTTTTCAACTGGCAGCAATGGCACCGAAGGGAAGCCCCAAAGGAATGCGGAAGGCAACTGCTAGGGCGATGATACCAACATCGATTATAAATCAAGGACTGTCATTCGATCAGGGCCGGATATCGGGATTCATCTCCGAACACATCCGTGGACTCATATGGCTATTCCATTCTTGAGGCGTCAAGGATGACAGGAAGTGGGACATCTTTTATGATGTGATTGTTCTTGATCCAGTCACAACTCGCCACTTTTCGCAATTCCCGCTAATGTGGCATCACTGCAGGAGCAGGAGTTCGCCTTTTCGGGAGTGGTTGGCAGCCTTGTGCTCATTGATGGGGCAAATGTCTGAGAAAACCAGTTACCAAATGAACAATCGGAGGTGGGACAACCCCAGTGCCTTCAGGGTTCAAGTCGATCACTCCAATCTGCAGACAACACGCTCCGGGCATGTTAATCGCACCAGAGAATGATTATCTTCCTACCGTAGTGATGATCTCATGGCACAGATTGACCCACCGAGCTGCCGGCAGAATAAGCACGGTGACTTCCTGGTTGTTGGACCACTGAATTGGGATGAGAGAGTCGTCGAGGATCACAATGAGGAGAACTTCGCGGATCCCAGAGGACTGAGCGGTGGTAGGTGGCATCCTGGCGATGGCAATGACAATAACGACGGCAACGGTGAGGAGGACTCATAGGGCGGTGAGAATGGGACCGGGAAAGGGAATGGACAATACTGTGGGAAGGGGAAAGGGAAGGGAACTGAGGAAGGGAAGGGGAAAGGGCAGGAGCAGGGGAAGGGATGTAATAAAGTGAAGGGATTGTTGAACATACCCCAGAGGGAGATGATATCTCTCGTGCCGTTACTTTGCAGTTGCTGATGGAGATATATGAGCCAGACTCGGACAGGGAATGCTCACTAGAGCGGGTATATTTAGAGCCGGAAGGATCGCCGGCCATGGCTATGTTCTCAGATGATCATCAGCAAAATGTAAATCGGTCGGGATGCCACATGCAAACTTCCCAAATTCTCCAGTAGCCCTCACCAGTGCTTTTAAGTACTTCCAGATGTTCCCAGGCCCCCCTGGAACTTTGTAATGTGCTCCCTGACTCGGCAAGAGCGGTCTCAGGTGCTCCTAGTGTTAGCAACGGATGAGGGTAACCCGCCAGCGGTCCGGATTAGGACTGCAAAAACGGCATCAGCCAAAATCATTTCTGTCCGGGCGGAATGGCTGCGTCAGAGTGGACGCGCTCCGTCAGAGCCGTCAGGTACACCCAGGTGGCGGATTACTCCCCGCCCGGAGTCAATACCACGCATTGCATTGCATATCACCCTCAGATCGCAGTGTCTCTGATTCTTCCCCAGACTCTGCAAGAGCATTCTCAGATGCTCCTGAAAGCACCTGCAGTTATGGATATGCATTCAGGACACTACAAGATTTGCCTATTGGGATAGTCAGGTTTTGGAGCGGTTGAGAAAACCGCGGAGGTCTGTGGGAGACTTCGAGAGCAGCTCTGCGGGAGACTTGGTGGCGTATTCCCCACACAGTAGTTCTGATGGTTCCATAAGCAGAAGGCATGTCATCTATCATATTCATCCTTGTTACAGTGACAAGATTCGCTACCTCATAATATGGCATGCATCATTCAAGTATCTCTATAAATAAACATATGGTCAATCTGGCCACCGATGGTAGTCGAGCATAATCGGAGGAGCACCTGGAGATGCCCATTTAGATAACCTACAGATGCACCACTTGGAGGCTGTTGTGGGGAAACGACAGAGCTAGAAGGCAGAGAGCCCACCGAAGAAAGTGAGAACATATGATACTACCCGGCCGTGAGAATCCACGCAACTGCGAGCAACCAGATGAGAAGAAAATGACATCATGTCTATCGACCCCGGGGTGCCCCGAATATGTACTCCCCGTCGCTCAGTCCACCTCCAGTACCCCTGTATCTCCGTACACCTGCCGTCGCTGATTAAGAATGAACTTCGAGGCCATGATCGAGCGAGTCGAGAGATGCACTTGGAGGACGTAATCGAGCGAGTTTGGAGATGCACTCTGAAGCCGTGATCAAGCTAGTTGGGAGATGCACTTTCAGGCCACGATCGAGCGAGGTTGGAGATGCAATTGGAGACCGAGATTGAGTGAACTTAGAGATGCACTGGGACGCCGTTATTGAGCGAGTTTGGAGATGCACTTGCAGCCTATGATTGAGCGAGATTGGAGGAGCACTTCGAAGCGGTCCATTTGGAGGGAGGTGCGACGGCAGCTGAGACTCTATTCATTGGTAAACTTGTAATTGTGGGAATGTAGAGTGTTAAGTACAAAAACATCCGCCGAGAGATGGGAAACTGGCTGGCAGGTGGAAACTGGCTGGGAGCGGGAGACTGTTGATCATGGCATGGAGAGATAGAGAGGGATGACTTGACTTGGTGTTCTTAGGTGATGGTAGAGTTGAGCACAAGAAAGAGAGCGACCAGAGGAGATGGGGGAAATCATCATGAGAAACTGGGACTAAAGAGAATTTGGTGTGCGAATTAATTTACGATCCCCGATACGGCAGGTACAAGTCCCGATCCGGCGGGTAATGACATAAATACGAGGTCTTCTAAACGCAATCAGGCACGTCATACCCCTGATTTCGCAGGTCCGCTCCTATCCTCCACATCATTCTCATCTTCATTCCCCATCTCTCTCTTTCTTGTCCATAACTCTACCATAATTGCAAGAACACAAAGTTAAGTCATTCCTCACTATCTCTCCATGCCATCATCATGAGTTAACACTGAGTGCAGCGTACGCTGAGTGCAGCATACTCTGAGTACAGCATACACCTAGGATTGTCTGTTGTCCCGTCATTCTCTTGATTGCAAGTTAATCCCTGAATGTAGCTTCTGACATACCTCCCTACAGATCGACTGCCACCAGCCAGTTCTCCATACGAGCTTCTAAGGTAAAGTCACCTCATCGCATTCCCACGGTTTCAAGTTAACTAACCGATGAATAGAGTTTCAGCACCTGGCACGCCTCCCATCGACCGCCTCTAGATCGACCACCTCCAAGTACTCCTGTAATCTCCCTCGATCATAGCCTGCTGCAAGTGAATCCCTAAACTCGCTTGATCACAGCTCGGAGTGCATCTCTGAGTTGACCCAATCTCGGTTTCCAGTGGCATCTCCAACCTCGCTCGATCACGGCCTCAAATTGCATCTCGGAGTTCACTCAATCTTCGTCCCGAATTGCATCTCCAAACTCACTCAATCACGGCCTTGGAGTGTATCTCTCAGTTCACTCGATCTTCATTTTCAGGCGCACCTCATATTGCAGACAATCACCGCGTGCTGCCAGTCGAGATATACCGTGTCTAGATAGGTAGCTATATAGATACATAGATACATAGATGAGAATACAAACTGAATGCATAAGTTTTGAAAATTGTTGAATGATAAGTAGTAGCTATGATTTAACATCGCCAGGCGTTGTGTAAACGTCTTCAGCATAACTGCAGCCCCTGTAAAGAGTGTAACACACCTGTCCTTCTGATGGTGCATAAACGTCACCACAAAGTGAAGGAGTATGTATGCAACGCGACCCGTCCCCTGGGCGACAGGTACTGTATAATTCTCCGTCAGAGGGTACGAGGTTCCGTCAGAGCCATCGGAGTTGTCCTGAATACTCGGGTGTTTCTGACTGAAACTACAAGTGTTGCTGATGGGTTCAGTTTGGTTCCAGAGCTGTCCAACAACGCGACCCACTGCATCTTGGTTGGCCCAACCCGGACTCATACCCGTCAACCCGCAGGTTTTGTCAGGTTTGGCGAGACCAGTCAGTTCCAATCTCAGGTTCGCTGTTTTGGGTTTTTCTATCCATGGTCGCATTTAGCTATTCTACTGCTAATCACAAAATATTGACTTTGGTGTGTTATTGTCCTTTTTGGATGAATTGGCTGCCTTTATAACTAAAAAAAAGAGAGACACACTCCCTGCCCCATCCTGAACATGATAGTCCATGGCATGTCAATGATTTTTGCTCTTGCATCATGGGTAATCCAGGTGGTGATTGGATGCAGACAATCATAAATGCGGTATTGGCTGTAGTTCAATGTAAAGGAGAAAGTGAGATGGTCACTGCCCCATTCTGAAAATGAGCATTAACGGAGCGTCAATGATTTTTTGTCTTGCAAATCAGGTAATTGAAAAGTCATTTATTCATTGTTCTGCATAAGCGTAGTGTTGGTTGCCTTTAAAGGCAAAAGAGACTGTGACAGGCACGCTGCCCGATCTTGAAAATGAGCGTCAACGGAGCGTCAACGATTTTTGGCCTTGCATGATGGTTAATCAAAGCGCAAGATGGCTGCTAATGTCTATAAATGGAGTTTTGACCAGTTTTATAGGCTAAAATGTTCAGGATCACTGAGTTGCAGCATTGAAAACAAATTAAGATGTGATTGTCCAGGAGGCTTTCGCAGGACCATCACTTGCATATCAGCGTATAAATGCTTCCAAAACCATGTGTATAGATGTCTGCTATCATTTACCGCCAAGACTACCCAAGATTCAAGACCAAAAATCATTGTCACTTTATTGATGCTCATTGTCAAGATGGGGCAGGGAGTGTGTAGCATTCTGTTGTGCCTATAACGGCGGCCAATATGATGATTATAGATAACAACGACTAATTCACATTTCAATAACCTGACTTACAGGACCAGAAATTGTTGACACTCCCTTGACGCTCATTTTGCCACAGGCGTATCCTCATTATGCAACCATTCACTTGGTCATAGAACATCAATAACAGTGTTTTGGCAGTCGTTCTATCCTCTTTATGTACGTTTTCATTTATCACTACATTGTTCTTTAATTGTGCATAGAAATATATCCTTTAGAATATTCTTTAAAGTGTCTGCTAATTGTTGATAATGATAATACTCAAAACTCCCATTCCTTTCGATCAATTCTTGTCTTCACTCCCAGATTCACTCCCAAGGCAGCTGTCATCTTCAAAATTATTGTCAGCCGTATTTCCACACAGCAGACAGTGTACTCAGCAAATCTGGAATAAAATCTTTATTGCGCTTGCAATTCTTGGCATATGTATTATGATTGAAAAATTGAGTGTTAGGATGCAGAGAATGTTTATACACACACCTGGATGGCATACCATCTATTTCATAACTTTCATGTGCATCAGTGTCACCTGGTGGTGCAGGAGGCAGTCCGGGCGGAGGTGGCAGTCGAGGCGGTGGTCCCGCCAGTCCTGTTGGAGGAGCACCGGGTCCTTTGCGCCTCCCATTTGTCAGTGGATTCTTCGCTGTGCCATTGTGGGCAAAGAAGGCAGCCATCCATGTGATTTTGATACACTATTGCTGGGTGTGTTTCTATCGCAGCATTCACCTTTCTATGTGCAGGAAACTCAACTCCTGGCATCGTCTCTTCTCAGACTTCGGTGTGAGGTTTCGCCATTAGTTGTTGAGTTTCCTCAATTGCGCCATGCGAAATCCCCCCTTGGGCCGTTTTGGCCACATTCAAGGCAAGGCGCATGTCAGACTGTTCTGGCTGTACCCGACCTCCTTGCCTCGCCATAGTAGCAGACATGTTGAAAACCAACAAGAAATTAGTTGCTGCTTCTATATGGAGGATTCAGCTATTACCTCAATCATATACGACTCTGTAGACTCCTCTAAGGTCTTAACAGCCCATTTTGTCCGCTCCTGTGGACCTTTATCCCCAAATTTGTCTGCTACGACCCCAGAGCTGACGACACCATGATGTTTGATTTCGCGGATTGTGCTGACAAATGCTTTTGGTCACCATGGAGGTTTGCCATTGCGGGCACCGATAAAATGGTCACGAAGCTCTCGCTGCACCTGAGCCGTACATTATATAGTTAGTTGACCGCTGTTTACATCGATATGAAGATGCTCACATCTGATTGCATGCTGCTTCCTATTATTGCTGCGTCTGGTATTATGTACAATTTTTCAATGTGCATCCTAGGCCATATATCCGGTAGCTGCAATTGCAGCGTCACAGTGGACTAACTGGTGTCTGCCTTGGGGCTGTGTCTCAGCCAGGGGCGCGTTCGATGAAGGGCCCGTCGTTCGGCTCGATTTGAATTCAATCACACCGGCCTGAGGTATTTGTGGAGCCATCACTTGCTGTTGTGGAAAAGGTGAGGAAGATGATTAAGTAAAGTGGAAAGTCCTGAGGGATACATAGTAAGCTACAGGTCACGATGGAAGGAGTGACAGTCGACGTGCACATTCTACTCAAGTTTCATCCGGCCACGTGTAGCTGCAAGTTGCAGGTGATTGCAACGCTGCTGTGATTTGCAATAAGTCAGTCCGATGTTGTTGGTTTGTTTGTGTGCAGGAATACATTGAAGTGAACGACAGCTGATATCTCATGCTTGATAGATATAAAAAGCAAATGCTGGGACGAAAAGGACGTCTGGTGATGTTTGTCTCAACACATCGCCGGGATTTTACATGAAACACATGCTAACTATCATATCATGATGTACGGTTCGGGTTACTATTCCGAATGACATGACGGTCAAAACGCAGACTTTGCGTTGTTCCAGTTGATCAAACGTACCAATCCTGACATACAAGATGCAGCGTGCCTCCATGTGGTCCATATGTTGCAACATCCAACATCACGCCCAACAACAAGGTGAACACACGATACAATGGTCAATGATCTGAAAAACTACTTTTCTCCACTTCTGGCTGGCAAATACGGCAAATTGACAAAGCAGTCCACACAACGACGTCATCAAGCAAATGAGAGCAAGAGAGGCTTGGAGGCAGAAAGGGTCCGAGCATTGGGAGCGGTGCGCAGCTTGCGATCCAGAAAGATGCTTTCAGCAGAGAACAGATGCGAAACACACTTTTTAAGCAATGAAGAGAGAGAGAAATGGATCGAAGCTTATGTGGAGAGACAGACCGCTGTGGCAAGAAAGCGAGTTCAAGATGCAGAGACAGCGATTATGCAAGAGCTGAAAGATATGACTAGTGCTGAAAGCATGGGGGCGACAACCAGAAAGCCCGAAACAACGTTTGAAGAGATTATGAATGCTATCAGAGACAGTCTGAGCAATCTTGCAAGTTCCGACAATGGGCAGGATGGGGAAGACAAGGGAGATGATGAAGAAGATACAGAGGTCAGCAAGCTGAGTGATGATGATGAACCTGGCTGGGTGATGGGCACAATCTCCAAAACAGTACAGCACCGCATAGAGAGATTTCGGCAGAAGCAGATGAGGCTTGACGAATTGACGGAACTGGGCTGGGGGGACGCAGCCAACTACTTCTGTGGGAGAGATATGAAGCATGGGACTGCGAAATCGAAGGTCCAGTGGTTGTTAAGCCCCAAATATACAAGACTGCAGCCACAACATCCCCGAAAACATTTGGAGAGCATATGCACACTCTTGATATCGTGAGTGGAGAATGGCAAATGCCGGCAGTGACTTCTCGATCAGGAAGTAGTCAAATGAAGCTGGGTTCAGAGTAACCAAAGTTACACAAATACTGACCGAATCTTTCAACTGACGCGGCGCGTGATTTGACACTGATTCACCATGCGAAGCCTGTTGAACCCGTAAGGGTTTACTCTTGCAGAAACCATCCCTAGTCAATCACCATATAGAAATTGGATACAGACTAAGATATGGTGACGGCTCCCATGTCACCGGAGGTATAGATAGCCAAACTGTTAATTTTGAATACCTATCTCTTGTAAAAGCAAATTGTGAACCTACTTTGCTACATGTCAGCTTTTTCTTGATTTCAGTGAACAAGTTGTGAGATATGATATTTCATCAGTGAGTGTGCAAGGGTCGTACGGGCCATGCAAACGTTCTAGACTCCAAATCTGGGTGATAGATGGCCAGCAAACTTGATATAGACTTGCTTGTTATGGTAACATTAGAAAGCAAAACCTACCATAGAGATGAAATTTACTAACAAAATTTAAGTCAGTGATGTCGTATGAGTCATAGGATGAGTGGTTGGTTCGCAGTCTGAACTTAGATGAATGGCAGCCGGCATGCTGCATTAGTCCATCCAGCTGACTGCATGACTCTGCACTCAGACCTGCTGCACACGGTCGAAAATGTCAAAATTGCTTATGGTCCATCATGGAAAGCGAGGAAAATGTGGTGGAAAAGGAAAGGTCAGGAAATCGGGCTCTTTATGTCTGACACTAGTAGATGGATCTGTATGCCATAAGATACCGGCTGATAGAACCAGAACGCGACCGAGCTACGTCATTTATCGGACTGATGACGTGAATTGTTGTAGCTCAGACACTGAGAGGCCTCCATGCTTTTGGATGCAAATGATAATACCTTCAAACGATACACTGGCTGTCAAAAATGAGGGTATTAATTTTGAGTGCAATGATTGAGCACCCTATGACTGTTAGTATGCCACTGAGGTGAGCGTTAACGGAGCATCAACAATTTTAGTGTGATCATTTCAGCAATCACAGGGTTGCATAGTCACATCGATTCAGACAGCAGTTATTTCCAGGCTTTGGAAGTAAATACGCCACGGACATGCTCGTTGCCCCATCCTAGAAATGAGTTTCAATGGAGCATCACCAATTTCTGGTCTAGCATGTTGGTTACTCACTGGGCTGCGCAACAGTATTAAGCCATAATCACAGAGTTGGCCGCCTGTATGGGCACAAAGGCCAATGACAATATCGCTACCACCTCCTAAAACTGAGCGTCAACAGAGCGTGAACAATTTTTGGTCTTGCATCTTGGATACTTCAAGGGCTGTGCAAAGCAATACTCCCATAATCATAATATTGGGGACCTTTATAGGGAAAAATGCCAGTGACGATATCGTGACTACCTCCTGACAATGAATGTCAAAGCAGCATCAACGATTTTTGATCATGCATCTTGCATACTTCCAGGGCTGTGCAACTGCATACCCCCATAATCAAGATATTGGCCACCTCTATAGGCAAAGATAATATTAACGATATCGCTACTACATCCGAAAAATGAGTGTCAACAGTGCATTAATGATTTTCGGACATGCATCGTGGAGAATTCAAGGGCTGTGCAATGCCATACACCCATAATCGTAATATTGGCCGCCTTTATAGGCAAAAATGCTAGTGACCATATCGCTACTACCTCCTAAAAATGAGCATCAACTGAGCGTCAATCATTTTTGGGCATGCATCTTTGTTATTCAGACAGCAACACAATGGCGTTGACCCATAATCATACTGTCGGGTGCCTTTATGGGTAAAAATGCTAGTGATGATATCGCAACCGCCTCGTCTTTGTATGTCCTTGTATTCAACTTCAGAAGTATGCATGCAATGTCTCACAGGGCTGATATTTTCCTTACTTGTAGCTCTAAAGTCGATATTTAAGAACCAGTATTTTACCTGACTTCAAGGCATCTTTTGACAGTTATTCAGGTCGAATTACCCAGAGTTCAATTTCCTACCGCAATGTCAGACACAAAATCTTTAAATACCTCATTGTTTGAGGTTATGACATCATCAAAAAATGAACATGTCTTAATTCATGATTTAAGCGACCTTACTTTACAAATGATCTTCGATGCTTGGTGGGCTTCATTGAATGTAAGCTCGATGCGGCCTATTGCTTGGAATGATTCTAGACATGCACCTTCGTGGTGATTCTATTAACACTGCGGAATTGAGCACCCCAGCAGCCCAGCCATCATATGGATCATATGTCATCAAGTTCTTCGCCATCCATCAGAACATGGGACCAGCTCAATGGGCAAACACTAGCAGGCAAACGCGCACATCGCTAGGTTGAATGACCTAACAGTGTCAGAAGTGACGGAATTGACTAGTTCAACGGTCGATGAAACTGCTTTGGCGATACTCAAGCGGCAAGGAAGTTGAGGTATTCCGTTTGTAGGTTCGCAAAGGAAATTGAAATTTAATATTTAGGTTTTAACTATACTTACTGAATTGACCAACAAAACGCTGTGAACTGGCAGCAAAGAACTTTCAAACTGCCAAATTTCACCAAGACACCTGGAATCACTACCTCATGTCAGGATTTGTTTCAGCTCACATTCCTTGGAACGCGACATCGAACCTTGAGCTACGATGTTCATACAATGCAATACGAAGCAAGTTGGTGTTACCGTCAGCCAGCACCCTGAGCAATATTGGCCTCAGGTAATACACACTGACAGTGGATGGAATTGAAAACCAATGGCCATCAAGAAACAAAGTTACTTTAGCTTGAGACAGATGGACATCGACGAACTGATTACCCATAACATCAGTCACAGCCTATTATACGGATTGCAATTGGGCGTTACGACAAGTACAACTAGCATTCGATGATGTTGATAGCCCATTGTTTTGCTATTTCGAAATCTCATTGAGGAATAAAGGTCAATGGTCATCATACGGGAGCATGGCTACCCGGACATTTGAAGGAAGTACTTGATCGTTTCAAGCTGACTGATGGCCATTTACTTGGAATTAAAACCGATAATGCTTGCTCAAATCAGTCGATGACTCGCAAATTACAAACCACCTTTGAGGCCTCCGGAATCGAGTGGCGCGCATTGAGACACCACATACCATGCATGGCGCACGTCATTCAGCTCACTGTAGGTTCATCCATGATTAGTCTGGGTGTAAATGGTCGCACCAAGTCTTGGGAAGCCCATGAGCGCGATCAGCAATTTGGAGAGAATGAAAGCACAGACATTGGGAGGAGTCAAAGACTTCGAAGAGAAGGCAATGGTAGAATCAATAAGGTGTCGGCCATGAAACCAGGTTTGGCAAAGATAATTGAGAAAGTATGTATTTCATGATATTTTGAAAGTCCTGAAACTGACTATCATATAGTAGAGAATGCTTGCTGTATTGATTACGCTGACACCTGGTTGTCGAAACGAGTTCATTGACTGTCAAAAAGCCAAAGTCCGCATCGCAGTACAACCCATTATGGAGGTGAAGACATGTTGAAACTCGACGTTGGAGTTGCTTGAGCGCACCTGCCAAATCTGTGAATTCACGCGGCAGTGGCTCAAGAACCCAAAATACAACGATCACCGGCCACTCTCCACCACACAGGATGAGTGGACCATTGTCAACTCTGTCATGGAGGTTTTACGGCCATTCCGGTACTGGACCCTGTGGATGTCGAAACGGCATACTGTGACTCTGCGTCACGTCATCGCTGTCTACAATGACACGTTCCATCACATGGATGGTGTAATGTGAGCTTTGGCCAAGAAGGGGACACAATTGAAGGAAGACTTATACTTTGCCGTGAAGTATGCGTGGCAGAAGCTGTCCAAATATTACCCTGAAGTGGCTCCAAAGACTGGTATCGTTCTCATTTCGGAACATATGCTTGATCCTTTCCGGAAGTTGCGATCGGTTAGGACGTGGGACCAGGGAATGGATATCAATCCTGAAGACGAGACTTCTTATCCTACTCAATACCAGGAGGTCTTTCTGAAGTATGTGGAGAACGAATACTCCACTAAACATAGACCTTTGGCTCTCACAAAACCCAAAAGCATACTGAACAACAATCTCGTCTCCTCTGCAATGGCTTCCAGATGTGGGCAATCCTCCTATGATCCATATGATTTGTCCAGCGATGATGAAGAATACGTAATGCCTAACAATCTGGCCGAAACGTCACTGAGACAAAGCAATCATGCAGCATGCTTATTGACAGCCGCAAGGCTCTATTTGACATCACCTTCTGAATTACCACCGTACTGGGGGCAAAATAATAAGAATCTTAATGAATACCACTCTGACCCACTGGAGCTTAGTAGTACATTTTGGTTACCCGATATCACCGACTGATGGCGGCAGCATGAAGAACCGCACTCAAAATTCGCCTATCTCTCCAATGTGCCACGCGATATATTCTCCATCATACCTCACGGTGTCCCAGTGGAGGACGGTCCTTCCCCTGGGCAAGATGTGATCGGGTGGAGGTAGTTAAAAACCACAGGCGAGACCCTTCGCCAAAAGGTCGTATTAAAGCAGTTCGCTCGAGCCACTGACAGATTACTTGCTGGCAACAACCCCGTACTGGAGCCTACCAGTACTGATAATGACACGCAGATGAAGAGAGAGGCGGAGCAGAAGAAGTTGCCCCGAACGGCCAAGGTCCATGAAGTTTTGGAGATGTGGCAGGGCAGCCAAAACCCACGAGCTACACAGAAACAATCTCGCGCTCAAAATAAACAAATGACAGCCGTAGCATACATTTCAGATACTGAAGAGATCCTCAAAGCATCCTGGTCACACTTTCGACATGATTGTGCAGCTGCATTTAAATTGTCGGAAAAATCACCTGTGCCACCAGCTTGGTCTGCAAAGGACCTCCCTGGATGACGAACTCCAGTATTGAATGTCTGCTGAATCAAATGAATCGACCACCATCCTGCCGAAAGTGATGAGGATAATTCACCTGACAGCATTTGAGACACCGACAGTTGGCTCATCTGGAATGGGGATGTGGACAATCCAAACAACAGCGAAGAGGACTTGGAGCGAGACGATGAATCAGATACGGAACAGGACAACGGCAGTGAGGATTCAGAAACCACGTTGCTGCGGAATGTGTGTGCCGCACCAAATGTTCCCGAATTGATCCAGCCTATACGATAGTCAAAGAAAAAGGTCGAAATGACCTGGTTGACGATTAATATAATGGAACGAGGAGAAATGAGAGGATCAAGCAAAAGTAGGACCGAATGCGTCAATGTATTATCACCAAGTTCATTATGTAGTTTGACTGAGAATTTCATTTAGATCAAGATTATGGGAGACTATTGAACAGTCACTTAAGAAAAGTGGTTAATAAACAGAGGTATAGTGAGCAATATGCATTATTTGGCAAGAGGTATAGATTTTTACCAGATGAGAGCAAGCAGTGCTCGAATATCACTAGGCTGTGCTTTGCCATACAGTCAAGTCCTTACCAGGCTGAAAGGCAACCACAAAGTTCAAATAATCATGAATGAAATTATCAATGGCAGCAGATCCTGACTAAACAGTACATTGAAATGAGCGTCAATGGAGTGTCAATGATTTTTATTCTTGTAAGTAGGGTAATTGAATGGTGATGTAGTCGGGGCTATCCATCACCAACATACTGGAAGCCTTTGTTGGCAAAGAGTGGACCATCCAGTCACTGCCCCATTCTGAAAATGAGCGTTAATGGAGCATCAAAGATTTTTGGCTGTGCATCTTTGGTATCCTCAGTGGCAAATGGTTGTAGCCATTCATAAACGAGGTATTGGCTGCCTTCCAAGCCAAAATTAATAGCATGGTGCTCCCTGCCCCATCCAGTAAATGAGTGTCAACGGAGCGTCAATGATTGTTATTCTTGTAAGTACGGTAATTGAAAAGTGACCTGGTCACTGCAATCCTTAAGTATATATTCGGGAGACCCCGGGGTAGATAGCCATCACATTATCTCATCTCATCTCATATCACCTTATCATACAACCAATTGGACACCATATCATTCCCAACTTTTGATCTCACTTGCTCTTTACGAGATTTCAGGAATCCATGCAACTGCTTGGATCCTGACGGCCGGGTAGTATATTATCTACTCACCCTCATCCTACGCTCCAGGAGCTAGGACCGCTTTTTCTCAGGATTTCCCTACGGATTCCAAGCGAGGTGCAGCGGAATGATGATGATTGGCTGTTTGCCTTGTAGCTCCATCGTTTCCCCACATTGTGAGCGAGTGAACTGGGAGATGCACACCGAGTCCGCAATCGAGTGTGTGTGTTGAGGCACTTGGAGGCCGTGATCGTGCGAACTTGGAGGCCATGACAGATCCAGTTTGGACATGCACTGGGAGGCCATGATCATCCAAACTTGGAGGCCATAATCGTGCGAGTTTTGAGATACACTTGGAGGTCGTAATTGTGCGAGTTTAGAGGTAGACTTGGAGGCCGTGACCGTGTGAGTTTCGAAATGCACTCAACGGCCGTGATCGAGTGAGTTTGGAGATGAACTTGGAAGCCATGATCGAGCGAGATTGGAGGAGTACTTGGAAGCGGTCAATCTGGAGGCGGGAGTTCGGGAGGGAGGCGCGAAGGGAGCTGAGACTCTATTCCTCAGTTAACTCGTGATTGAAGTAATGTAGAGAATTGAGTACCATCTGGTCAGCCGGGAAATGAGACTGGCTGGGAGTGGGAGACAGTCGATGTTAGGATGATGCAGTCGCAGTGTATGCACTACTCAGATTAAGCTGTACTGGGTGTTAACTCTTGATGATGGCATAGAGAGATAGAGATGGATGACTCAACTTCCTGTTCTCAGGTGATCGTAGAGTTGAGGACGAGACAGAGAGAGATGAGAGGAGATGGGACACATCTTCAGGAGGAACTGTGACCTAAGAGAATTTCGTTCGCGAGTCAGGTGACTATCACTGGTCTGGGAGTTCCGAATCCCGATCCGGTGTGTAATAACACCGTTATGAAGTCCTCCCAACCCACTCAGCCAGGTCATATCCCTGATTTCTCGTATCAGCTCGGATCTTCCACTTCTTTCTCAGCTTCATCCCCCATCTCTCCCTTCCTCGTCCACAACTCAACCATCATCGCAGAACACAAAGTTACGTCATCCCTCTCTCTCTCTCTGCATGCGATGATCGACAGTTAACACCCAGAATAGCATACGCTGAGTACTGCATACACCGCATACTGCATCATCCCAACAGCTACTGTCTTCCACTCCCAGTCAGTCTCATCTCTCGGCCGACCATGTTGTACTGAATTCTCTACATTCCCACAATTCTGAGCTAACCAATGAATAGAGTCTCAGCTCCTGTCACGCCTCCCTCCCAAACTACCACCTCCAGATTGACCGCCCGAAAGTACTCCTCCAATCTTGCTCGATCATGGCCTCCAAGTGCATCTGCAAACTTACTCTACCACAGCCTTTAAGTGCATCTCCAAACTCACAATATTACTGCCTCCAAGTTTATCTCTAAACTCGCACGATTGTAACCTCCAGGTGCATCTCCAAACTCACACAGTTACGGCCTCCAAGTTTGCACCATCACGGCCTCCGAGTGCATCTCCAAACTAGCTCGATTACTGCCTCCAAGTTCACACGATAATGGCCTCAAAGTGTATCTCCAAACTCGCTGGATCACGGCCTCGGAGTGTATCTCTGATTTCACCCGATCGTCATTTTCAGGCGAACCTCGAATTGCACTCAAGGAACGCCAGCAGCCAGTCCGTATATACCGTGTGTAGATTGGTAGCTATACAGATACTGAGATAAGAATACAAACTGAATACATGAGTTGTAAAAATTGTTGAACGACAAGTAGTAGCAATGATTCCCAGGCGCACCAGCAGTGTTACCAAACAAGATGTCATTTGCAGACTGCTCTGCAGCGATTCGAGCTGCTCCCAGACTTGTCGCCAGTACTCCCAGGTTTCTCATCCGCGCTCCCAGGCATGTATCCGGTGCTCCTAGGTGCACCCAACGTTCTCCCTGGCGCACCGAGGTGTTCCCAAACTTGTCACAATCACTCTGATGGTACTTCGGTACCAGTCATCAGAGATCCCAGTTACTCTGATGGCCAGCTGGAAAGCCCTCCTAGAGTCTGATACTCCCTGAAATTGACGCATCAAAGTTTACACTCCACATCCTCTCAGACACTGCTGGAGGCTCTGAGTGACTAAAATACATCTTGCTGATGATGATACCGACTCTACCTAGGAGTCAGACAGCGAATATGACTCAGAACATGATTCTGATGTGGATATGCGCACGGGTGATGATGTGGATGCACCGACCGGCATTCATTTAGACGGCGATGTGTATATGAAAGGGACGCTGGCGATGAAGTGGAGGAAGATGAAGATGAGGAAGATGAGGAGAAGGAGGAGGAGGATGAGGATGAGGAGGAGGATGATTGCAAAGAACCTCGGATGATTAGCCAGGGAGATATGGTAGATACATCGGCTGATGATGCAGATGCCATAGTAGACGTTCAGCCAATCCTGCTACCTGGGCGAGGCCAGGAGATGTGCGAGCATTCCCCACGACCACAACCTCCGGCGGCTGCCCCACCATCACAAACCCTGGAGCCTTGCCCATGACCACGAACTCCGGAGACTCATCACCTCACAGGGCTGGTGTTTTTGAATCTGGTGATGCCGCTAAAACCTCGCCCGGCGATGCCAACTCTGTGAGAAGCTGAGGCAGCCGGAAACAACTCTGATGTGGATTATCGATCAGTGGTTGCTCGGCGAATCGGCATGTAGCGACAGTCTGCTTGATGACCCTCTCCGCGACGAACCTCTCTCTGATGTCCCGTTCCATGAGGCGCGCCCGGATAGCTCCATAGGTGAGGAGTTAACAAGTCCTCATGTTGCAGAGGAGGCAATGGTTGTTGCATTTGGGTTCGAGTCGGGTTCTTGCCTTGTTCGATTCCTTGGTTCTAATCAATGGATGCCAGGCATTGAGTATTACACACGTCGCGAGGTTCTTGGACCGCTCAGAGTTTGTTTTATCTCTGCGTTTGGTATTGAATCTATTTTGTTCATAGTATTAAGGGACATCGTGCATGCAGCGTTTTTGCAACTGCTGGCATGTAAGGCACCTCCTTGTATGGTTTTGAGGATCAATGAATCTCTCAAGTTAGCTGAAACTATCGTAAGCTTACACACAAGGCTGCTCAGGCCCAGCCCCAACTTCCGTCCCTTTCTACAGTGTATACTCCACTCCTCGCGTGTCTTCGACAATGCCTGAGAAGAACCCATTCGGTTCACCTGAATATTCATGCAGAATGAAGTTCACCCCAGATAACTGACGACTTGCCCATATCAAATTAGACCATCCTGAACACCTTCAAATTGCATGCCAGAAGAATCTGACTATCCTCAGCACGCCCTGATGCGTTGATCCCGCACAGCATGGTGAAGTCAACGCTAACAAAGAGTGAGTCTAGGACTTGTAAGTGTTTCCCTACCTCGAACACATTGAAAACAACACCGACTCGGAGTCTTAACCATCGCCACCTCCTCTGTTGGGGACGGAAACATACCCCGGCGCCAGCGCTCCAATGAGCAATCACATTGCTGAGGCATGTCAGGAAAAACATATTGTGTTATGTGTAATCTGCCACAGGCTATATGGCCTACCATAACCTCCCATAACACCAATAACACCAAATAATGCAAAACCCCCCAGCACTGTTTTGGGTAACCCTCGATAATACACCTGCAATTTACTGATAGCATAACTGAATTATTACTGTAATGCAACTGTAGTGCATGTATTATATACTGCCATTTATGGATTATACAATATATTCAAGAGTTACTCATTGATTTACTACTCGGACATGCTCACTCTCACAACTCTGACATACTCGCTCCCACTCTAACTCTGACATGCTCACTTTCACCACTGATCTGCTCGCTCACACAACTCAGACATATTCACTTTCCAACCTCTGATATGCCATGTCTCACCGCGCTGCACCAGCAAAATGAATTTTGGTCACTGGGAGCCTCCAGGAGTGTATGACAGGAGGCGGAGTGTAAAGTTAGAAGCGTCAATTTCAGGAGACAATCTGACCCTAGGAGGGCATTCCGGCCGGCCTTTGGAGTGACTGGGATCTCTGCTGACTGGTACCGGAGCACCATGGGAGCAGTTGTGATAAGTTTGGAAGCACCTGGAACTGTCGCCCAACCAATGCGGGAATCCCATACTAACTCTGAGAGGTGCCTGGGTTGTTAGGGATATTCATTAGAAGAACTGCAGGCATTATCTGAAATTTTCCGGATGTACACGAGCAATAAGAATACCCTCTATGTATGATGCATAGATCATTGTTCATTATCAACTTTCAAATCATACTATACCACCCACCATCTCATTCAACATTCTACTGGGTGAATCGCTACATTGAGGAGAACCACAGAAAATGGCGAGTGATTCAAAAATGAAAGCAGGTGAACCAGAAACAATAACCCGGCTAAGCGATCGAATGATATCAATCGAACATGGTCTCAATGTCATCCACTAAATCTCCCATCTCATCAGGGCCAACAAACACAGGAACACAAAATCTATCAACAGCACAAAGAAGCTGGAGGCATTCCTTGTATTTGTGATTGATTCGGGCCTGGCGAGTGCGCGAAATTGAATTCAATGTCGTTTGGCCCGATTTGTGATATCTAAAGGGTTGGAATTGAGAGGTTAGCTCTTGGTGAATCAAAATGGAGTTTGAAAGGCAATTTGATGAATTCGCAGGGAAAAGAGGTGCGCCACCAGGAAAGGAGGACTGCCTGATGTGGAGTGCAGGGTGGACAAGCGGAGAGATGATGGTGATGGAGGAGTGTGGAATGAAATGGTGGGGCACAAATCCACGCCAAGGAGCGCCTATCCAACGGAGCAGCCGATCTATGCTGGGCATTGCCGAAAGGGAGGGAGGTGAAGAGTCTGGAATAAAATAGAGGCACTCCAGATCGAGGTCGAGGAGGAGATTGAGGAGTGCCCATTCTAGAAGAGGAGTGCCAACAGAAATGCAGTAAGAAGTGCTGAATGAAATATCAAAGAGCCAATGCAGACTGAGGAGCGCCGACGGGGATTGGGAAGTGCCCACGGGGATTGAGGAGCCCCCTATTATAGTGGAGGAGAACCATGGGGGGGTGGGGGGTATGACGCAGCACACCATGTGTAATTGATGAGTGCAGTGGCTTCTGCAGTAATACAATTCATCACCATGGAAGGGCAAAATTTACCTCGATATTCATCTTGAGAAAACATAACTGTAACCTTTTTTCCAGTGGCATACTCAGACAGTGCAAAATGAATAGCAGCGGACACATGGGCTAACGTCTGCGGTGTGAGCGGTTGAAAAAACTGCGAAGTGGTCGGTTGTGGCCCCATGCTATTGGCAGTGAAGAAAGCCTGATGGTAGTTTGAGTCAAGCACTTCCATCCGTGTGAACCAGGACTTCTTATCATCGATGACCTTCCAGAGATAAGCATCATCAAACAGGAGCTCCTTAACATGGATTCGAAGCTCAGTCTCTGATCCTAAATCCAAGTGGTAACTTCGGACAATATTTCAACAAGCTCCATCTGCCAATCGCCCTCGAGTAGTACTAATCTTTAGTTTTAACTATGTATATTTTTGCGGATTAGTATCATCACAAGTTCAATCGAGGAGCAGAAAACAGAGTAAACACTTACGGCTTCTCGGGTTTGCGGATCAATTTTAAGAGATGGACCACCGGGTAATTGACACACAGATGGTGCATCTACAGGAGCACCTGCTAATGCCCGCTGTCGATCCTGGGCTTGAATGGCTAGTTTCCAAGCTTCGTCAACCATCGAGTACTGCTCATCGGAAATGATTGGCCAGGGAGTCTTGGTGAATATCATTGCCTCCACGAACCGTTTTGCTGCCTCACAGGTATTCATTTGGTGTTGAGGAACATTGTGATCTCCACTGGCCTTTGGTTGAGGAACACTATCGTCTCCCCCAGCCATTGGAAGCGGGAGTGCCTGGGCGGGTACAATGTCAGAGTCGTGTACTATGTTGATGGTTGACTTTGGGCGTTTGAGCACTGGTGGTGCCATGGCCCTGCTTGGATGTCGCAGATTTGGAAGTGATGTGCGGGCAATGACAGTATCCGCACAGTTCCGTTTCTTTGGCAGTGGAACCCTTATAGTTCGTATTATTGTATCACGGCATGCCTGGTGTACATGTAGGACTTCTTACTGGTTGTCCAAATCGTCTTCTTCGATATCGGCTGACAAGGTGGACTCTCCAGTGCCTTCACTGTCGTTAGCGCTGATCTCCTCCCGATCGGTATCGTCATCATCATGGTTCATCTGAAATATAGCGCGGATATTAGCTATGTCTAACGCTATACACGAAGGTTGGAGTTCAAACATTTGATCGGCAATGAAAAGTGGCTGTCTTCTCGAATGCACGTGCCGGTGCTCGCTCAAGGTGTGCTTCTTGATTCTTCTGTGAATAGTGACTCCTCACCTGGCTGGCCATAGGTTCCATGTTGATGAAGTGAAGTTGTGGAATGTAGACAGAAGCATATAAGAGTAAATACAGTACGAAGTTTAAGAGCATAACTGGAAAATAGGGCAACAAAGTAGCTCGCGGTCAAGGTGGATTCAATTCAAGGCGTGCCTGGAAAGAGTCCCACAGTGTCTTCGGTTCATATATATATTGTCGAAGCTAGTTCTGTTTCGTGATTTAAGAAGTGTCAGGTGCACCGGATTGGATGGATTCTTCTTGCCCCCAATTCCCGAATGTTAGCATTCGTATTCAAATATGCCATTAATGCATGAATTGGAGGTTGGATTGAACCAACATACCTAGAATCTACACCAGATGCACCTGAAGCACTCGAGACATTAACATGGTTGGATCACTAACAAACTCTCAGGGCCGGATATTGGTGGAAAACTGAGAATTGGGTTGATCATGATCGCCCCTGCATATAACTCCGCCGAAGGTAGTTCATTATGTCTCTAGTTCAAGCATATGAAAGGTGACCACATGGCACAGAATTGTTGGTGTGTTGAAGAATCTTGCAGGACTTGGATGGAGTATAGAATTGGAACCATCATGAGTGGCAACATTTGAAGTTACATGGGTTCAAACTGAGTTTGTCGCTGATACTGGATTAATATGAATCTCCGAATGCGGTATACCAGTCGGATGATCACCCTATTTTGATCATATTTGGTTGTTTTAGGATTCTGCAACACAGTCAGCGGTCAATTAGGCAATATGAGATGCAGAACATCACTTTCAGCGGTCCAAGTCTGCTGAAGTCACATTATGTATGCAGTCAGTGTAAGAGAGGACGGAGAATTTGGGTTTACAAAGGAGAGATTCAACATAGAGAAAGAACGGTAAAGGTACGATGAAGACTGAGGGGTAATCTAATCGATTCCAGTTCTCATCAATGCCAAGATTGCTAGCGAATGGGTTATGAATAGTCACTCACATTAAGATGTTGCGCATACTATCATGTAAACACCGCATCATTTAATCACAAACATTATGAGTCTCAATGCTACAATGTTGACTTAACATAAATATTGGGTTTCAGAGCAGTGCATAAGAACAATATGAATGCATTATGAGGCTTCATCTGACCGCGGAAAGATGAATAACAGCATCCAGTTCTGACCAATTCAGGTGCAGCTACCATTGAATTGGCATGCAGGATACAATCTAATAGCTGCGATTGCAGGCTTGCATTACTGTGACCGTTAACTTGAACTCTCAGAAACTGCCTTTTCTTTACTCGAGCTTTCATCACGATTTGTCAGTCGTGCACACTTGGGATTGGACGTTGGCAGAAATCAGATATCGTCTGTTATGATTTGTCACGAACTTCAGGTGTCCATGCTATGCGGTGGGCGGGAGCTTGCTGGTCACCGATTGAGCAGCTGAGCCGAGACAGGCATTCAGATTCTATCTCTTCGAGCTCTCTTGATGGAAATCGGTTCGCATAATCTATTTTAAGATACGGCTTTGGCGGCCCAAACATACAGGTTAGTCAAAATGTAGTTAAGACTGCTTCAGAAGCATTGTGAATTAAAGCCTATTCAAGGAAGTGTGGTATACAAGTGAGCGGGAGTTGCCAGTCATCTGCAGAATTGCTGAGCGGAAGCTGTCTTTTGAGGTTCACTCGGCCATGCTGCAGCTCGATTGTGGAGCCCGAACGACAGAAGCTATTTAAGGATCTTGGAAATGTAAGGTCTGAACACACTTCTTAGTCAGAATTCAGTTAGGTGTGGGTACTTATCGGCCAGGGCAGTGAATCTACGGTAAGCGTGTAGTGGACACCTTCCTTCAAAGAATAGGTTTACACGGAGCACGACAGATTTGGCATTCAAGCGGCGGCATTCACATACCGATCAAGCAGAGATTCAGATATTTGCAGGGTTTGAGCGGGATGAGCTGCGCCTGCACCTAAAAGTTTAGGTTCTGACAGATGACACTCTGTGTGCTGGCAGCGACAGATTCAAAGGTAATGCAAAGTGGGTATTCACAGTTCAGAAGCATGCCTGGAGTGGGATCATATGTCAATAATGAGTGCCGGCATGTCGAAATTAGCCGTTGAATAGAATATGCTTGCGGTGTCAAATCTGAGACCATCACACACGACAGGAAAGTTGATCTCAGGTGTGCCTGAACTTCGTTCCTGAGCGAGGAAATACTGGGCTGTATTCTTTGGGTAAGCCAGGAATATGCAAGCCGTGTCTTAGGATACAATACATCAACTCGATATCGCTTAGACAGTCTTTCTTTCCCTGGATGATTAGAGATATACTGTGATGGATCAGTCTCAGGAGAGTCGAGATGTTGATAGCGATACTCATGTGCAATTGAGGGTAAATCATTCACCATTAATTATGCAGCATTGTTGGTTCAGTGAATATCCCGAATTCTTTCACAATTCTAGTGTCCGGGGCGCCTGCAATAGACAAGAAACAAATATTTCAAATCACACATGGAGGATCAGGGGCACCTAATAATTGGAATCCCGTTCGCAGGATTCAGTATCACAATTCCACACGGAAAATTATATGATTAAGATGATATGTGACTGCAGCTGCGTCAAATTGACACAAAGAGCAATGTATGGCAGTGCAGAATTTGGCCTAGTCGGCCATTAAACTGGCGCACCTGCTTTTCATCACATATTGGAGCATCCAAATGAGGCTATGTTAACGTTTACCAGATATCTGTTGATCATTGACTTCATCCCATATTCATCTCTATAATCAACAACACGAAATGGAATCGAGCTCTAACCAATACTCCCCCGAGCGCCTCATTCTCCATACCATTTGCCTATTTAGCATTAGTTTGTGTGATTGTGTTGGTTGAATATTTAAAGAGGCATACCTTGATTATACTGCCCAGATAAGGATCGTTCATCCTCACTGTCTGACGGCACAAAATGTCCTTGCTCGGTAAGCTGCTTCGTATGGTCTTTGGGACACTCCAGAATCCGGTATATCATCGAAGTCGTGATGTTCAGTCGGCTCATAAGGCCATCCAGGACTTTCATTTGAGCCACTCCAGAGAGCTGGTGGAGATCACTCGCTCTGTTATCATAACCACCGGGTCCAGTGTTCAATAGTCAGGTGTGGGGAACTCCGTTTTGCCCCAGTCGGACAACCCGTGCAAATGCCTGCCGCTGCTCGATCAATACCCAAAACTTCTTGGTTATTACCGCATGGTTTGCTGCTGTGAGATTTAGGCCTGTCCAACCCACTTTGGGTGTAGTTACGAACGCAGAGGGATTTGGGGAATCGTGGAATTTGAGCTGCGTTTCTGAGCGCTCATCGTTGCCCAGTTCCGCATACATGTAGAAAATATCCAAATGATCTGCGGAACACTTTCTGAGCCACCACTTCAAATGACAAACTTCGCCTGGCATCGGACAAAATAGCACCGCCTTGTGTGGGGGAGGTGCAGGACGCAAGGCGCTTTTATTGCTTTCGTGCTCGAGCAGGAGTGCCTCATGTGATGCTTCGTCCTTGTCAGGCTTGCGATACTCCGCAGGTTCCTTGACAAGCATTGGCAGAAATCTGTCTCTAAGCCATCGAAAAATTGGAGAATCCACCCAGGTGTCGAGTGGCCATTCATTGTACCATTGTCCAGAAACGTCATTCCGATCCTCTGTGTCTCCCAATACCAATTAGAAGCATGCCATCCGCCATTGATTAACCCTCCAAGCTCCCGAAGCACCCTGTGAAGTGTATCGATCCACAAGGGTCTTCAGTTGTGCTTGCTCTTCCTCATTCCATTCGAGATCAACAAGGTGTGCATTCTCCTTTGGTATCCGAACAAGTGGTTTCCCATTCGCGAGTTTCGATGCTGACCACCTTCTGATCGTCCAGGGCTTTGCAATTTGGATCATCCAATGTGCCGCATCCTGTTGAGCGTCTTTGTCTTTAGTCCGGATAGCATGCATCAAACTCTTGACTGCGGAATACAGTGCCTCGGCGCGGTGCTTTTCCATTACAGTATCATCCTCTGGATATTCAGGCACACCTGAAAACAGCCACATCGTCTGAAAACACCAGTCATAGAGTGGATGGAGACCCGGCATTGCAGTGACTTGAAGTTTGAATCCAATTGTCGCATTCATCGCAATTTGCCAGCCCACACTATTTTTTGTCTTGTACCGATGAGACTCATCAAATATCCCATAACTCGATGAACACTGTGAGAGTTGGCCATTGCTTGATGGTTTTGCTCTGGATGTTAAGGTATCATACGCCACAAGGTGGATATTCCATTGGTTCTCTGGCTTGTCAAGACTGGTGTTCAGATCATTGTTGGTGAGATTCACATTTTCTGCGGGCAACGAGTCTATTAGTTTGATATCTGTTGCAAATGTCATCTCGTCGATGACACTCTTGAATGTCTCTGCAACTCCGGGCATTGTCACCACCAGGATTGGTCCAAGGGCGGACGATAGCACTGGATGCCCCTGCAGTGGAGTTGTCTGAATCGCCATGCGGCGGCAGGGCACTGAATTATGTCTCCGCAGTGGATACCATTCCCGTTCTTCACCGATCATCCCAGGAAAGTCATTCTGAACCATATTCACCCACTTGTCAAATGTATTCCCCCACAAAATCGACAGTGGTCACCCCATTACAACTTCCTCAGTCAGCAGTTTGCAAATCATTGCTGCTGCCACCGAGGTGAAAGTCTTTCCAAGTCCCATTTCATCCGCCACCAGTGCTCCTGGCATATCAGCATCCCAAACCCATCGCCTCACGATGAACCTGATGGCCCAAACCTGGTGTGCGAGCAACTTTGTTCCGGGCAGGCCTGGAATTGAATACCTGTGGCCTGGAACACGGTCACCTATTGATTGACAAATAGGATGAACATTCAGCAGCCTGACCGCCTCCTCAAGACACTTGTGTTCAAATTGGTTGTTGACTGTGTTGAGAACAGTATTCAATACGGATCTGGTATTTTTTGGATTGCGGTCCTCCTCGCCATCCTCCACGTGCTCCCGAACCTCTCCTGCACCTTGCTCGGTCTTCTTTTTGTCCTCAATGATCTCTTTCAGTTGCTCTAGTGTAAGTTGGGCTGATCGGCTCATACTCGGGCGCTCCTGAAATTCACCACGATGTTAGGTATTTCACAGACAAGCATTTGGACTGAAGAAGTATGTGGAATATAATCAATTCTATTCACTCAATCAGAACTTACATTAATACTACTATCAGTCTCTTTCCCACCTGCCTCTGCATCCACCACTCTTTCATTTTCATCGGCTCCCTCCCAAGTCTAAGTAAACAGGTCAGCAGTGGTGCATAACTAACCGAAAGAAGGCTAACAGGGATTACCTTCACCAGTCTAATCACGTGCTCCACATTATCCTTCCCTGTAGCTGCCTTCATGTCTACCAAAAATAGTTTCACATCATGCCCCAGTTTCAACTTGAAGGCATTTGAAAGGGAACTGTGGTATAAAATATGACCATATAGAGGGTCATTCATCATTTGCCCTGGTGCGTATAATCCCATGTACTCTTCCTCCCATTCTTCCTGCGTCAAGTTTCATTTGTATATCGCAGTCAAACAGTATGGTTCTTTCGGGCTACAATTTTGTTTGATGAAATCAATCAGCTCCTCCCATTGCGTCACATCTGAGTATGAAGCTCGGAGTTGCATGCTGGATGTCTGATCATTGTTGCCATTTGGCTCTCGACGAATCACAATCATGAAAGTTGAATTTGGCAACTCTGGGAGGTTACTTCCGAGATTGTTGCCAGTACGCTCACCCTAATCTGTCGCCGGTCGCTTGTTGCCTCGCTATCCCTTCTTCCTTGCCTCCTGAACCTCGCTTGCACATTTCTTCAAAAACATCTCCACCCAAGGTTGCCGAATCCATTAGGCATTATCGAAATTTTCCAAAGGCAGCCAGATCTCGAATGTCTCCAAACAATCTGCAACCGCGATCTCCCAGTGCAGGGGTCCGTCTCCCAGCTGTTTCAGACGGTTCTGTCCCCACATAATGGACTGATCCTTCTTCTCAAGACACCCTGCCACTCATATCTTCTTCCACTTGTCGAACGTACTAAAGTTGGGCTGCCCCATCCTTTTGGCAAATTGCTTCAAGGAAAATTCCGTTAGGGTAGAGCTGATTGGGGCTTTGCCATCGGCCCCACCCAAGTCCGACGAATCGTTGCTCTCATAATCTGCATCAGATTCGTCATACAAAATCTCTAGCAAAGGGGGCAAATCGGCAATCCCGGCAACATCTGTCCTCCACGGTTCCGCAGCTGGCTGAAATCATTTCATTGGGAGGCTAATGGGGGGTCTACCAGGAGCATCAGAAAGTTGACCTCGAGCAGTGGAAGCGGAAGAGGTCGGCCGAATGACTGGATTGTTTCCATGCGGTGCTGGAGGCACCCGAGGTGCGCCTGGAGATGACGGCCCATGTCCTGTGAATTTCTGAGGGGGGAACATTTGAGGTTCACGATATCCTCCTTAGTGGAAATCGTATCCTGGCCACGGTGGCACATAACTCGGATTTCCTTGGGTTGCACCAGAGCTTGGTTCTGAGCTTGGTGTTATGTTCAATGCAGCCTGGGGGTAGAACTGGGGAGCGCCAGGAAATGGTGGTGGGAAGGCAGGTAACGATACCCTGGTGGTGGCGGTGGTGGATGAAGTTGATTCGCGGGTTGCCCGAATTGGGTGTCCTTGCCTGGTGTATTTCCAGCATTATTATATGATGCTCCCACATTGTCATCTGGGCGTTGTTGTAAGCCAAACAGCGCACCTGTTGAAGCCATATTGGTTGTCTCCGGCGCAGATCCATTCTTCGACATCGTATGTGAACAAAAGATGGTAAAAATCAAATAATCAATTCAATTGGTAATTTCGAATGAAGCGGAGTATGGTTGAGAATATTGACAGTAGCAGTGACTTTCGATGGAATTAAGGTCTCTTATGAAAATCTTAGTTGTCACGAACTGTGGTGGTTCATTTCGCCTTTGATCCCAACAAACCCGGCGGAGAAAGAGACATCATCATCACACACGTCCCGCCGTTCTTTGGTATATGCTCCAAATCGTATGGTAGGATCTTGGATAGATGTTCACCTTTGTTCAGTTCATGACTGTATAGGTGATCGAAGGGATATGGCATGATATCTCCAGGAACCCAACAAGAACTATATCCGGTTGGAAGGTTAGCACAACTAGGCATTTTACACTCAAAATGTGTGTGTACAACCTGCACATCATTCAATATGAGGCCTTAGTAGTCGAGCAGCAACAGTGATTGCTTCCTTTTGAGCTCCTTGTGTTAACCTCGTTGTCTCCTCAGGATCCACCCACCGGTCAAGGATCGTTACTGACGAAAACGTCCTACCAGCCTATGAGTTCTCAATGATCAATTGAGCGGGCATACAGCCAGCTAGGAAACTTACCTATTCATTGTATTGAGCTGATGTTATCTGCTGTTTGAGGCTCGAGTGTAGACATAACCTGCACAATGCCGCAATGATGAAGTATACAAGATGGCCGATGATAGCAGCACTTGATAAACAGTATTAAAAGTTGATCGCAGTGATGACATAAGAAGCTTTCATTGCTAACAATTTTCAGTAGATAATGTGCAGCATTATTGTGCGGGATTTGATAGATATTATCCTAGTTTGTGAAGAAAACCGATCGTAAAGTGACTTTGTTTTACCCCTCCACTACATTTGGTGGGGTGTGATGCGGCTTTGAAAGTGATATGCTAACCTGAGTTAGAGTTAGCTTGCTTTCAAACAAATATCTTTGAGGCTCAAATCCAGCAACTAACCATACCCCCTAAAGCATTATCGACATTCGTCAGGACACTGAGAATTTCTCAAATATGGTCAACACTCGCCGGAAACATGTGGAATGCTTCATGTGCAAAAAGAAATTATGCATTGGGAACCGACTCGAAGTTCACTATCAACACTATCACCCATTATCGATGAATGAAGGGGTACTACCCAACGGGATTTTACCACCTGCAGGCTTCCCTCACCCTGAGCCATCATGGTTTGACTACAGTAGGTGCACCTGAATGGCCATCGACAAGCTGTCAATTAATGATCTACTCAAACACAACGTACCAGGTGCACCACCACCACCTGAAGATACTCCCAACGATGAACCAATGGACCCTCTACAGCCTGATCTCACCTGTACCTCTGATCCAACAAAGACAAAGGCTCATAGGCAGGTAGTTGGTGTGGAAAATGCGGGGAGGAAAGCGTATGGCAAAGCAACTGGATTGTACAACAAGCATTGCAAGAACTCAGAACAATGGAATCCATGGCATCGATTTCGGTCCGCACACGACTTTCAGCAGGCTCAATCGTTTAGCCAGCAAAGGTAAACCTGGATAGATCAACATCTCAGCCGTGGACTGGACAACTTCAAAATCGAATCCTTCCAATCTGCAGATGCCATGCAAAAAACTACTCTCTGAACTCAATTTTGGGCTTGGCGATGATAGTTGGAATGAAGATGACTCACATATCTTTGGAACATTATACTACAGGGATATTTTGAAATGTATCCAGTTCCTACTAGCACATCTTCCTTTTGAAGCACACCTCGATTTCGAAACGGTGCGCCTTGCTGACTCACAGGGAGGTCGACTATATTGTGAGATGCACACGGGCGATTGGTGGTGGGATACAGAAGATCAACTTCCTGCTGGAGCGTCGTTTGTGTCAGTCATTTGTGCATCCCACAGGACTCGCTGGACAAATTTTTCGGGCAATCAGCAAACCAGGCCGCTCTATCTCACGATAGGTAATAGTCGAAGAGATATCGGCCGTACATCTAAACAACGCGCCTGGATTCCTGTAGGCCTGATCCCATGTCCCCCGAAAGGTGCCAAAATCATAGACGAAGCATGACATTCCGCAGTTGGAACTGTGCTGTCTCAAAATCGGCATCTTGGCATCGCTGGCCCCGGCTTGAAATGGGATTGTGCTGATGGATTCCAGCGACAATGTTACCCGCTGTTGGCTGCCTGGGTCGGAGACAATCCTGAACAAATCATGATTGCTCAAGTCTCATATGGCCTATGCCCGATGTGCTAAATTCCTAAAGGTGCGCAGATGGGGCGTTCCACCTTGCCACCACTCGATAACTCAAGAGACCAGCATATATACTCAGAGCTGCTGCAGGACCACAATACTGATGCTCTGCACGCTGTCGGTGTCCATCCAATCCGCAACCAGTTGTGGCAATTCCCTCCCTGCAATGTCTATCGGCTTTGGCAGCCTGATGAATTGCATCAGCTGCTCCTGGGTTTAGTTAGAGATTTATTGCACTGGCTGCTGAAATAGGTGAGAGCGAGACAGGTCAACGATCAATTATGATAATCGATACACATCGGAGCCACGATATCCCGGCATCTAGCACTTCTCTAAACTATTCGATTCTTTGAAAAGCGGCACCTGGCAAGGTAAAGAGATCCGTGGTTTGATCAGAACACAGGCTGTGAATTGCGCTCCAATTCTTGACTGCGCCAAGGATGACGGAAAACTGCAGCGGAAACAACCTCCGAAGAAATGGTAATGGGAGCCGTGTGGGCAATATGTGAATTCTCTCTACTTGTTAGCCAACAAAATCACTCTGATCTATCCCTCAAAGCACTAGACGATACACTCACCCAATTTGACCAGAATAAAGGAATCTTTCGAGAACAGAAACTGTCGAAGTCTGCGAAGGCCAAAGTAGAGTACCTGGTTGCAACGGAATCCTATCAGTTACGCGAACAAAAAATTCATAAGATTCATGCTGCAATGGAAGCCCTGGTGTATGGGGCTCAAAAGGTTTCCTCAACTTAATGCAGGCAATGTCAGGTGTGCCTGAATAAAGCCCGGCAAGCAGCGACCATTTGGTCGGATGCTGATGGTCGGAAGGCAATCCAGCAATTGGAGCGCGCAATCCATCAAGTGACACCTGCTGAATGCAAGCTTTTTGATAAATTATTCCAACGTCATGGGTGACAACTATTGCAGGAAGTCGGAATCAAGGCAACCGGTCCCAGAAGCAAATTCGCCAATGAACTAGCCACAATGAACACTGCCGACAAAGAGGAGGCTTACAGGGTGGCAAACATGACAGCCGACAAGTGACTGCAATTTCAGATCCGCCTATCCGATGCTGAGGCAGAAGCCACGACCTGGAACTTGGCAGATACGGAGCACGTCACTATCCAGCTGGAGAGACAGATTTATGGCATCACCTCGACTGAACAGAAGCATTTCAAGAATGAATTCTCCATCCGCATGATCGAGTTTGAAGCTTCGTGGGAGACACTCGGCATTCAGCAGCTCCGGAAAACCATTGAACGGTGCGTAATCAGTTTTGGGTATCCCAAGATGCATCTTGTTAGCCATATATCAGAGTCAAATCGCAGAATGGGTTCCAGTAACAATTTCACTACTGATAATTCTGAACGGCTACATATCGCCAAGGTGAAAGAGGCATGTCGATCTAGCAACAAAGTCAATTACATTCGACAGATGCTGAAGCACAATGACCCGTGTACCTGTCTTTACCAGATGGAGGAGACACTGTCATATCCTGCACTCAAAGGCTGGTACGATGTTGACTCTGCAAAGGTTTTCAACCTACTATCCGCTACCGATAAACGGCGAAGTACATGCAGAGCCCATCTGTTTCGTCTCCAAACAATCCAGGACGAGCCCTTTACCCACCCTGTATCACAGCAGGTATATCATTTGAGAGAAACGCATGTCCACGGAGTGTGCAGAAGTATCAAATTAACTTCACTCAGAGATTCATCAGAAGATTACGGAATTCCCAACTTTGGAAAGCTACTCTGCACTGAAATTGAAGAGGACTGGGGACCCGAAGTTTGTGGACTCGTGCTCAGATATGATCAGAATGTACTCTGTGACAGTATATTTATTAAACTCCAGAATGGGCTGTTGTACTACCGTCAACCATTTCACAACCCTACTTCTGTTGAGCGTCTTGGACTTAATCGCAAGATAGAATATACCAATTCCAACCAAGGGGTCATGCCTGAAGCTCATAACATCTGGGTCCAGTATACGCAAAGAGAAGAGAATGACCTTGATAACACCTTCCGAGGACGAATTCTCTTCTTTTCCTGTATTCTACTTCAGCTGGACTCCACTGAATCAGATCCTCCAATTTGAGGAGTGTCTGCCAGCCAGCCAAGCAATATCGACGATTTCTAAGAGGTGGAAACAGACCCAACAATGGGTATTATGTCCTCAAGCTCAAGAATATGTCGTGGTGATTTCAACAAAGTTCCAAGATCTTCATGGTTGGGCTGATTGTGTTGACAGGTTCATCCGGGTGGTCAGACAGATGAATAAGATGCATATTGAACCCGTTGGAGCAATAGTCGGACTGGCACATTTGGTGCGGAAGAATGCTGCATAGAGTGGCATCAATAGCGTATGGCTTGTAAATTATCATGTTGATTTAGATACATACTGGACTGTATATTAATTAGATTAGAATGCCTGATTCAGGTGTGTAGCTGTGAGAGAGTTCATCGAATTGTACTATTTGATATAGAACATTATATAGTATCACTCCCAGAGAGTCTAGGTCCAGGTGCACCGGAACGGTCTTGGCGACGAGTGTCGTAGTCCCAGCAGCTCCGAAATTATACCAACTTAAAGGGATAATTTTATAGCATTCTGAAGATGACATCATACTCTGTAGAATATTCTTGTATTCTGTTCCACAACTTCAGGAGCGTTCAGGAGCACCTGAAAGTATGTCTCACAGCACCTGAGAAGAACATCGTTTCGCATTCAGCCTGTTCGGGTGCTTCTGGGAGCTTCTAGAAGCATAAGTGTGGCTGATCAGAATAGCTGAGTCGTTGAGTTATGACTTCCGAACCATTTTACATTTTGCTGATGTGACATGCTCACTGTCACCTTGCTGACAATCTGACTTCGCTGGGAGCAAGCTTGTAGCAGTAAATCCAGCATTGCAGGTAGGGGTAGTGTTAGCAACGGTTCCAAATCACCGGGTCGGTTCCGGGTCCGGTTCCGATCCGGAACCGAACCGTTACAACGGGTCTTACCACACGAAAACCCGGACCGTTGCCATTGGGCCGGTTTTACCACCAAAAACCCGGCATTTCAAGTCCACAATTTTCGCTCCAATTAAGTATTTGAGTTCTGATCGTATCGTGACATGATCAGTAGGTAAATTGAGTAGTTTTAGCCCCTCTTTCACCTCCCGCTCTCAGATTTGCGGTCGGACCAATATTCATCGAGTCGCTATCGAAAACCCGCGAATTTCGCCCCAAAAGTGACGTTATTTCACAGCGATTCGATGAATGTTGGTCCAATCGCAAATCTGACAGCGGGAGGTGAAAGAGCGGCTAAAACTGCACAATCTGCATACTGATCATATTGTGATACGATCAGAACTCAAATACTTAATTGGAGCGAAAGTTGCCGGAACCGTAATATGGAACCGCGGTCCGGGTTCAACCCGGCCAAAAAACCGTGGGTTTATGTCCGGTCCGGGTAACAAACCCGCCAAGACAGAGCGGTTCGGGTTACTTGGTGGTTCCTTACCCGGACCGGGGCCTCCGGGTCGGTTCCGACCCGGACCGAAGCCGGGTAACCCGGAACCGTTGCTAACACTAGGTAGGGGCGAAACTAGCTGTGCTGGTAGCAGTGGATCTGGCATCACTGGTAGGGGTGAAACTAGCTTCGCTGGTAGCAACGGATCTGGCTCTGCTGGGACGAAGCTGGTAGCGGTGGAATGATCACTCTCTCCTCTCTGACAATCTGGCTTCGCTGGGAGTGGCAGGCTACTAGCAGTGGAATTCTCACTGTCACCTCTCTGACAATCTGGCTTCGCTAGGAGGAAGCTGGTAGTGGTGGAATGCTCACTCTCACCTCTGACAATCTGGCTTGGCCAGGAGCAAGCTGGTAGCGGTGGAATTCTCACTCTCACCTCTCTGACAATCTGGCTTCGCAGGGAGCAAGCTCGTAGCGGTGGATCTGGCTTCGCTGGTTGGGGTGAAACTAGCTTCGTTTGTAGCAGTGGATCTGGCTTCGCCAGGAGCAAGCTGGTAGTGGTGGAATGCTCACTCTTAGCTCTCTGACACTCTGTCTTCGCTGGGAGAAAGCTGTTAGCGGTGGATCTGGCTTCGCTGGTAGCAGTGGATCTGGCTTCGCTGGGAGCAAGCCGCTAGCTGTGGAATGCTCACTCTCACCTCTCTGACAATCTGGGAGCAAGCTGGTAGCAGTGGAATTCTCACACACCCCTCTCTGACAATCTGGCTTCGCTGGGAGGGAGCTGGTAGCGGTGGATCAGGCTTCGCCGGTAGGGGTGAAACTGGCTCCGCTGGGAGCAAGCTGGTAGCAGTAGATTGGGCTTCGCTGGTAGGGTTGAACGTGGCTTCGCTGGGAGCAAGCTGGTAGCGGTGGATCAGGCTTCGCTGGTAGGGGTGGAACTGGCTTCGCTGGGAGTAAGCTGGTAGAGGTAGATCGGGCATCGCTGGTAGGGGTGATAGTGGCTTCGCTGGGAGCAAGCTGGTTGCGGAGGATCGGGCCTCGCTGGTAGGGGGGTGTTACACCAGGTTCATCAAAGAATAATCGAAGAGTGTAATACCCGATGTTGGTGATTGCGATGGTGGTGATGGTGATGATGGTGATGGTGATGGTGGTGAAGGTGGTGATGGTGATGGTGATGGTGATTGTGGTGATGGTGATGGCAGTGATGGTGATGGTGGTAGAGATGATGATTGATAAAAGGGGGCTGATGGAATGCATGCAGTGTGAGAAATTTGTTTTTTTCTGTAATTTGATATTACATATGGTAACACCCGCATAACATTCACATGACTCCTCTCTAGTGGCCACAGTACACGGTAGGCAGTCAAAATCTATAGGAAGCAACTGTAACACAGTGGTAGCAGGGATAGTATATCTTGGGTACTGTTGCACTGAAGGTTTTCCCGACGGCATGAGAACGCGATGCTCAGGGTTGCCTTCAGACGAATCTACAAAATAATTCATACTACCCATTTGCGACGTGTAAAGATTACAAATATATCCAGTGTGGGATCAAGAGGAAAGGTATGAAGACATACTATGACACCATGCTAAATGAAGAAAAGATTACTCTGCGTTTTCCAAGCTTTGAAAATGGGGATAGCATCGAGACGCTTGTGGCTAGCATGCCAGATGCTTAAGCTGTCGGGGAGTGGAAACTATACACTCTGGAGGATATGAGATGGAATGATAATCACCAACGCTCTATCAAATGCTGGAGTCGAGACATCATCAAAAGCATGCAATGTTCGATGCGGCAGACAGCCCATGCCGAGCATCTCATTCACGCCCCTCTGGGTTGCTTCAATAGTGATACACCACAGAAACTCCTCCATAGCGCCATGCACACTGCCGACTGGTGGTGGAAGACACAGGTAAGGAGAGATACTCAAGGATAACAATATGCTAATCAACGTTAAGTCAACGCTGAGAGTGGGGGATACTCTGGTTCCCATGATCTTCCTGTCCGACAGAACACACCTCTCGAATGTTGCTGGCGACGAGAATGAGTGATCAGTAATTATGACATTTGGCAATCTATCTTCGAAGATCTGCCAAATGACCTCAATGCACAGCGTCGTAATGGTCGCTCTCCTGCCGATTCCAATCAACAACCGCAATATTCCTCAGAATCTGCTGGATGAGCAGCGGCAATCGAGCCGTGAGGTGCTGAACGCAGTACTCCAGTGGGAACTCCAACCTCTCACCTGTAAACAAACTCCCAGCGCCAAGAGCAGGTATTATAATGTTCTCTGTGCAGATGGAAACTTCAGGCATTGCAAACTGGTTTCAGCAGCATGGTTTGCAGAATGCCCTGAGGATAGCGACCTACGTCATCTCTTGCGGCATGTCTGTTTTAGATGCAAGTGTCCAAAGAATGAACTGGGAGATTATGTCCCTCCTGACAAGCAACACCCCCGGCGGGATCACAACCTGTACTGAACGCTCAGCGATGCCAATACCAAGGCAACCAATCCCGAACTCTTGTTGCGCTATGTTCAGTGAGGATTCAACGTATCTCTATATAATCCCTGTGTCAGGAGCGATCTCCCGAAGCCCGACCTCCTCCATACGATTCAGATTGGCATGCTTGACCACCTCCAGCAATCGATTTTCCCCTTCATGAGGACAAATGAACAGCTCGACAAGTACAATGCAATCTGGTTATGCATTCCTGCTTATCATCTTCTCACACCAAAAAATGAGTCATATGAGGATGTTTCTCAATGGAATGGGAAGGAGATATAAGAAATGAGCCGGTACCTGCTTGGGGTTGTAACCCAGTCTCTACAAGGCAGAAGCCCCGCTCCGAGTCCCATATTCAATGATGCAAATGAGTGTACCCGGGCATTGTTAGAATTCTATATGTATTCTCAGTATATATCCCATGATGATGCAACATTGAGCTACATGGAGGACCCGTTGCGTCATTTTCACACCTTCAAAGATGTGTTCTTATCCAGGCGAGCCGGCAATGAGGCGATGGCCAAAGCCAATATCCTGCCAATGGAACTCATGAAGAACCGGAAGGTACACGAGGAAACAAATGCCGAAACTCGGACGCAGTCCAAGTAGCAGCACGAAATGGATGCCTGGTGGGATAATATCTGCCGCGAGATAGACGTTTCCAAGGTGTCGGATGCCGACTTGAACTTTCTGAGGATCCCCTCGATGTCTCATTGGGTCGAACACATTCGTCAGTACAGAGCCATGCAACAGTATTCTGCTGAGAGTCATGAATAAGCACATAAAACAGACCACAAGGACGGTTGGAACACCTTGTATCACAATCTCGAACACCTGCCACAAGTAATTACATTGCAGCATCACAATCTCTGCCTCGAGATCAGAGAGCTCAATCTGCAAGCCCCCACTCAGCATTGGGAGAACAGTGCTACCGCCTGTACAGTCCTCCCTGCTGGTGCTGATCTGGCTGCCTGCCTTAGCTCCTCTTCATATGTGGAGCCCAAATTCATAGGAGCCCAAAACCGCTGTAATGGGGAGCATCCTGACCCTCTGATCTAAGAATTCAGAGCATTACTCAACAATACGCTGGACGCAATGCACCGCGTGGCAATATACAATTGCACGGATGAGTTTTTCAAGCATACAAGTCATCACAGGACGTATATATTGGATGAACAACAGCCCGCAATGGAGCTTTGTATTTACCATCGAATTAAGCTTCAAGTTGAGTGATTAGAAGGTGAACGCATATCCTAGATGTGTCGATGCACAGGAAGCCAGAGCTGGTGCGGTAGGAATCGACGGAACAACAGGGTGTGGGTAATGCCACACCCAGGGAGGTGATATGGCGTGCTAAATGGGCGTCTCCCGTGGCAACTGCAACAATGATTGCCAATCAAGCTCCAAAAGAAAGATGGAGCTTTCATTGCGTACTGGTTGACCCGGGTGCTAACCACAATAGCCTAAAACTCGGGTTCCTTGGATCGTGTTTCGCAATTTTGTCAGCTGAGAAAAGCACCAGCAGCACTTGCTTTGCAAGTTGTCTGCATGGGAAACATCATCTGCCACTCCCACGTAATTCCAGAGATAGCTACTAGTTGTAAGACATGAGAGAGACGGAACGACCGATGGATTCTCAATAGCCACATACAACTGGTGAGTTGGAATGATGTGCATACATGGTAAAGAGAGAATTGCATTTTGCGTGCAGGTAGAAGGTACGCGAGGTCAGATTTTCGCAGTGTTACCCATCGCATTGCAAGCTCGATTCAAGCGCGTAACGAATCAACCCATTCTGATATATAGTCACAGTTGGCCACAACGCCAGAGTGTTCATTTAAAATGGGAGAGGGACACGGCAAGAATTCACAGGGAAGCTGCGATCAGAGGGCGATATGTGACTCAAAGCGGGGTTCTGATGCCGGGCGCGGAGTCATCCGCCACCAGGGTGTCTCTCATGGCTCTGACAGAGCACGTCCACTCCGACAGAGCCATTCCGCTCGGACAGAATATCTTTTTGTTGATGTTGCTGCCATGCCATCGCACATTATGGGTATAATAACATAAGTTACTGGGTTGGAAAGTATATTCGCTTATGATTTTACTGATGGGTAGATATTATGGCATCTCATATGGGATTACTTCGATGAATGCACATGATTTTTAATACCAATTCAGATACTGACATGTTGGTGTTCACATACAATGATGATCAGTTATAGTCATGTGTGATACCAGAGCAATTATTTCACTAATCAAGATATATGCAACTTGTTTGGTATAGAATTTGTTTTGCCAAATATACACAAATTTCAACACTTATACCACTGCCGCAATAGCTCTCGCCATCACCGTAAAGTGATGTCAAACCCCAACACTGTATGATATGGTTGAAGATCACTGTTTAAATTGGGAAAACCTCATCAGCAACGAACCAAGTTTCCGTGAATAACACCCCGGTGTTCCTGCCGGCCCTGATGGCTCTGACGGAACCTCGTCCCCTCTGACAGGGAATCAAACATGACCCGTCACCCAAGCGATAGGTCACTTGGCATACCCACCCTGCGGCGGCAATTATACCACATCTCGTATTCATGGGATGGGTCGTGTTGTAAGTTACCCTGTGGACGCTAACGCACAGTCAAGGAATGGCCGCCCCGGCTTCATGAATCCTGTCCTTTGCATCCGGAATGTAGTGACGTATACCCTCTGTCAGAATGACACATGTGTTACACTCTTTGAAGGGGCTCCACTTACGCTGTACAGGTTAACCCAACACCTAGCGCTGATTATGCCTTTCTCCGGTCGAGTGCCACATTTTACCTCTCTGCTATTGCTATTCATTGGATGCTGCACTCTCCCATATATGTTCAACTTTGAGATCTTGTCACTGAGTACAATACTGTCTCCGCTTCGGATACATTGCTTGCCGTTGCATTTGCTTCGCCATTATCATATTTTACAGGTCTGAAATATACTGTCCAATCTTCAAACTCTCTAGTAGTATGCGCTCAGTCCTCCAAATTCTGTGTTGACATCATCGGCTTCTGATGGTTGTTCTTCCCCATCCTCATCCGCATCGTCCCCATCATCGCCCTCACACCCGTCGACATCACTGTCTCCAAGGTCAAACGTCTCAAGTTCAGTTGCGGCCAGTCGTCACCGGCTGGTGGTGGGGATGGCATCGCTCTCGTCAATGTCATCACCTTCATTGTGATTACCATCGCTGCCCCCTGGCATGACGAAATGGAGTTTGTCATCCACACAATTGTTATCGATTGGGATATTTGGGTCAGTGCATCCAAGCACAGGCTCCTCAAGCACCACCCCAGAAGTCAAAGATTCAGAAAGAATAGCATTGTCAACACGCGCTACTTCCGTGCTGATGACTTTGGCAGGCTGTGTGTTATCCGGCTGTTGGATCTGACGCTTGACTGTAGCAAGAGTGTTGATATACACCCTCTGTTGGTAACTCTCCGGTAGTGTGTTCCATGAATTCATCAACAATGTATACGTGTCAGCAACGCCAGGCGTGGATAATAACTTGCGACCCATTGCAGTGCAGCACGATGGATTCTTACAACCATCGTTCTTGTAGTTGAAAGAGTTCGAGCGATGAGGTCCGTCGGCTTCCAGCTTTGACATGGAAGCTTTCTGAGGAACACCTTCGTTGTTTTGCCACTCCCGGAGAGCATGGCGCAACGCGGTGCAGATATCCATGATAAGTCACGAGGGTCTCTAGCAGTCCTCGTTGTCAATGATGGAATTATACAATCCATCAGCATACTTACTGCGGTTATCCGCCCACTGATGAAATTTGATGTACATAACCCCGGGATTGCTTCAGCCAGGAAGTGAAGTGGACCCTGGCCATTCGTTAGGACCTTTTGACACACTATTAATTGGATTTGGGCTGTGTACACCACCTTCCACATGCTCTGCCACAGGAAAAAGATACTTATGGTCTGCCAGAAGGGAATCAATGGATTCCAAACGCTCTGTGTTGGATTCAAAGCAGTGGAGACAATAAAGCTCTGCTATAATTTCCCTTGCTCAGTGAATTAAATGGGATCCAACTTTGTCGACTTGTGGTCGAACCTGGTACCAGTTTGAGCATGTAATATCCAACATGAGCCGTTGCTTCAGTATACCTCTTTCAATATCTCCTTTGTGTGTGCCTCAAATGCTATGGACCAGATGTTGTTTAGCTGCATAGCAGTGTTCCAGTACTTCTCTATTATCAGCCAGTGTGGGGCTTTGGCAAATGCTTTGGCAACGCGTCGCATTGCATAACTTACCTTCTCCAAGTCGATTCCGCACATAAACAGCCATCTGTCCCACATATCGAGATCCATGAGTTTGCCTGTGGCCAATACAAGACGCATCATGTCTGAGTGACCAAATCGATGGATGCTGCAACTGCCGGAGACCATTAAGCGACGTGTAGACACTGCCTGCAGTTGCAATTGCCACTGTCTCTGTCTCTTATTCTTGTCTGGAGCTCGCATTCGCAGTGGATTTGAACTGATCGCGTGGGCTTCTGGATTAGGGATGGGGGTAGGCAGGTTTCCCAGACCGCTGAAAGGAGTGGGAGTGGAAGCAATACTGGATGCGACGCTGGATACAACGCGACGTGTTTTGTCTGCCTGTGAGGTTCCTCTGGGTGCTGGTGTACTACGACTATGTGTACCCAGCGTAGCTGTGATGGTATTCATTGACCCTCGCTGTGTAACGGACGGGGTGGAAGTCACTTGTTGAGTGATATCTGCAACGCCAGAATTGTTCAGCTAAGGTGAGGGGGTGGGGTTCTGTCGATGGATTTTAGAGGTTCCCGAACTCCCTCGTTGAGAGGTATCACGCTTGCCAGCCGGGACAAACTGCGTCTCTTAGCAGGGGGAAGATGAGAATTCCCCCAATGCCTACGCTTGTGGATTTTCTGAACACTTCCTACTACCAGAGTCATGTCAGGGTGAGGGCTTTCGGAAAGTATTGTGCGATATAGAAGTTCGATGTTAAAAATGTACGAGTAATTCACTCTGCAGGCACATGCAATGGCAGGCGAGGTAGACTTCTATTCGAGCGAGCAGGGAGGGATTCGACAACAAAGTGAGGCGCAGGGCTCCCTGCGCTAGACTCTACATGACTATCACCCGTGACGATACCTGGTGACGAAACCCCTTTAAATGAATTCGATTATGGGGTCAACTGCCATCAGATTGAAGTCAGATTGAACTCAGCATTCATATTCACTGTTACAGCAATGTCTGGAGGTCTATTTGAACCTCCTGAAGGGTGCTCAAGCCTTCTTGGGGCGATTATCATAGTATTGCCCTCGTTTTTTGCAAAATACTTCGAACCATCAATTGTTTATATCTTCAGCTTACTGGTGGAAATCCCCCTTGGGCAGAGCGAACAGCATTGCAAAGCAAACTATGATGTATTCTCTATCCTAGGACATCAGTTGCATGTGCTTTTTCCACTGCTAGGCGCGTTCGTAGCTGTGTTGGATGGTTGCCCAATTGGTAAAACCTGAGAACTACTCTGTCTGCTCTTAGATGCACAAGGTCTTGGCGGTAACAGTGGTATGTGATGTCAAAGCTATGGCTCACATTGCAAACTGTCCTCACCGCAAGCACCAAAGCTCGTCATGACACTTGTTGTTCATGAGGGGGATGGTGGATGTGCACAATGAAGGCTGCTCCATTATGTGTTTGTTAACCAACAATAGGCAGGATATGATTTAAAAGTATCATATCTGACAAGTTACACCAAGAAATTGTCGGAACTCAAGTATAGATATCCCTTCTTCCTGGGTACACCTCCTGTCTCTTTTCCTCCTGTGGTGTACACACCGCCACCATCCTGAACTATCTTGACATCACATGACTTGCATACAACAATCCCTCTCCTTCCAAAACACACCCGATAACATTCACAATTTTGTAGTTTGCCTCTGGGCTTCCTTTCGCTACATACAACTGTATCATAATGTGAACACTTCGGATTTGGATTCATTTTCAACTCACAGCGATGGCACCAAAGGGCAGCCACAAAGGCAACGGGAAGGCTAGGGCAAAGATGACGACGTCGGTTATCAATTGACGCCTCTCATTGGTTCGGGACCATACAATGGTATTGATCTCGGAACACATCTGTGGACTCAAACAGATATACAATGCTTGCAGCATCAAGGATGCCAGGGCATGGGACATCTTTTATGATATAATCTTTCTTGATCCAGTCACAAGTCACCACTTTTCACAATTCCAGCTGATGTGGCCACATCGCAGGAGCAGGAGTTTCCCATTTCGGAAGTGGTGGGCTGCCTCCTGCTCATATATGTGGCAAATGTTGGACGAAACCCGCAACCAAATGAATAATTGGAGGTGGGACAACCCCCATGCCTTTGGGGATCAACTAGATCGCTCCAATCCCCAGGCAACCAGCTTGGGGAAGGTTAAACGCACCAGCGAGCATTTCTCTTGGTACGGTAGCGATGTTCTCCAGGCAAAGATTGAGCTTCGAAGTTGCCCGGAATACATGCCACGCAACATCCTGGCCGTTAGACCTCTGATTTGGGAAGAGATTATCGAGTAGGATGATGATGATGAGAACCGGGCGGATCCTGGAGCGCTGAATGGTGGAACGTGCGGTCCAGGCGATGGCAATGACAATGATGATGGCAAGGGTACGGAGGACACACACGCCAGTGAGGAAGGAACCGAGAAAAGGAAGGCAGCAATAGATGGGAAGGGGAAATGGAAGGTGGCTGAGGACGGGAAGGGGAAGGGGAAGGCAACAGATGAAGGGAAGGGGAAGGGGAATGGGTACAAGAATGGGAACGGGAACGGGAACAGCAACGGGAATGTTAATAGGAACAGGAACGGGAACGGGAATGGGAATGGGAACGGGAATGGGATTGGGAACGGGAACGGCAATGGGAACGGGAACAAGAACGGCAACGGGAATGGGAACGGGAACAGGAATGGGAACTGGAACAGGAACCGAAATGGGAACGGGAATGGGAGCGGGAACGGGAACAGGAACAGGAACAGGAATGGGAACGGGATTGGGAACGGGAATGGGAATGGGAACGGGAATGGGAACAGGAATGGGAACGGGACAGGGATAGGTATTGATACACATACCCTGGGGGGAAAATGTTCGCCGAGTGGTGGAAAGGCTACAAGGAGCAATGGGAATGGGACACGGAGGGCTACCTAGAGCGCGTATATTTCAAGCCGGAAGATTCGGCCGCCATATCAATTTCCTCAGATGATGATACCGACTCTACCGAGGAGTCAAACGGCGAATATGATTCAGAACATGATTCTGATGTGGATATGCACATGGAGGATGATGTGGACACACCGTGCGGCATTGATTTAGATGGCGATGTGGATATGGAATGGGACAGTGAGGATGAAGAGGATGAAGATGAAGAGGAGGAAGATGAGGAGGAAGAGGAGGAAGAGGTTGAGAATAAGGATGAGGATGAGGATGATGGCAAAGAACCTCAGATGATTGGCTAGGGAGAGATGGTATATAAATTGGCTGATGATATAGATACCATGGTAGAAGATCAGCCAACTGTGCTACCTGAAGAAGAGCAGGAGATGCGCGAGCACAGCCCCCGGCCACATCCTCTGGCACCTGCCCCATGGCCACACACCCCGGAGCCTTGCCAGCGACCATGAAATCTGCTGACTCATACCCTCAGTGGGCTGGAGTTTGTGGGGCTTGTGACTGCACAGAAACTTTGCCCAGCGGCCCCAACTCTGTGAGAAGCTGAGGGAGCCGGAAACACCATGGATGTCAATGTGGATCAGCAGCTACTCAGCGAATCGGCAGGTGGCGACAGTCTCCCCAATGTCCCACTCCCGGATGTCCCTCTCCCTAATGTCCGTCTCTCTGAGGCGCACCCGGATATCTCGGTATGCGAGGAGGAACCCAGTCCTCGCATTGCAGAAGAGGCACGCGGTTGGGTTGGGGACAGGTTCTTGTCTTGTGAGTTTCCGTGGCTGTAATCTGTTCATCTCAGGCACTGATTGAGGCCCGTGTGGAGGTGTTTTGTTAGCTTAGGGTTCTTTGCATTCCGGCTCGTCTGGCATAGGGGTTGTGGGCTTGTTTGTTTCGTTTGTTCTTATTTATTTATCTCAGGCATTGATTATTACACACGTCGCAAGGTTGTTGGATCACTCAGGGGTTACATTACAATTTATTCATGGTATAGTGGGACATCACCCATGCAGTGTTTTTGCAACTCCTGCCGTGTAAGGAACCTCCTTGTGATGGTGTTGAGGCTCAATAAATCTCTGAGGTTAGCTGAACATATACCCAAACCAGACTGCTCAGGCCCAGCACCAACATGAGTCCCTTTCTACCGTAAATCCTCCAATCCTTGCGTGTCGTCAACAATGCCAGTGAACACCCCTTTCCGTCGTCCTGATTTTTCATGCCGAAAGAAGTACACCTTAGACAGCTGGCGACTTCAACATATCAAATTACACCATTCTGAACAGCTCCAAGTTGCACGCCAGAAGAATGTGACTATTTGCAGCACGCCCCAAAGTGTTGAACCCGTTCAGCATGGTGAATTCAACGCTAACAAGGATTTAGTCGAAGACTTGGATGCGGTTGCTTACCTCGAACACCTTGAAAACGTCGCAGACTCAGAGTCTCAACCACCACCACCTCCTCCACCGCAGACAGAAACATACCCCAGCGCCGGTGTCCCGCTGCGGGATTACATTGCTGAGCCATGGGAACGCAACGCTCAGGGTTGCCTTCAGACTAACTTACACAACTATCCCTAGTACCCATTTGCCACGCGTGAAGAGTACAAATATACCCATTGTGCAATCAAGAAGAAGAGCATGAAGACGTACAATGACAACGTGCTGAAGGAAGCAAACACCACTCTATGTTTCCCAAGCTTCAAAACTGGGATGGCGTCCAGAAGCTCGTGGCTAGCATGCCAGATGATCAGGCTCTCAGGGAGTGGGAACTGCACTCTCTCCAGGATATGAGATGGCATGACAATCGCCAACACCCTATCAAATACTGAAGTTGAGACATCATCAAAAGAATAAGATGCTTGATGCGGCAGCCAACCCACGCCTAGCATCGTTTTTATGCCCCTCAGTGTTGCTTTAACAGAGATACGCCACCAAAATGCCTCTATACTGAAATGCATACTGCGGACTGGTGGTGGGAGACACAGGTAAGGAGAGACATCCGGGGGTGATGACGTGCTAATCGAGGTTGAGTCAATTCTCAGAGTGAGGGATAACCTGGTTCGCTTGATCTTCATGTCCGACGGAACACATCTCTCGAATTTTGCTTGCAACAAGAAAGAGTGGCCTGTATATATGGCAATTGGCAAACAATCTTCGAAGATCCGCCGGGTACCCTCAATGCATAGTGTCGTATTGGTCGCTCACCTTCCAATTCTAATTGAGAACCGCAATATTCCTCAGAAGCAGCTGGATGAGGACCGGCAAACTAACAGTGAGGTGCTGAGCGACGTACTCTGGCGGTTACTCCATTCTCTCATCGTTAAACACAATCTCAGCGCCAAGAGCGGGTATTACAACATTCTCTGTGCAGATGGCAACTTCCAGCATTGCACACTGGTTTTAGCAGCATGGCTTGCAGATTGCCCTGAGTATAGCGACCTACATCATCTCAAGCAGCATGTCTGTTTTCAGGTGGGAGTGTCCAAAGAATGAACTTGGAGATTATGTCCCTCCTGACAAGCAACACCCCCGGCGGGATCACAACCGAAATCGAACGCTCAGCGATGCCAACACCAAGGCAGCGGATGCCAAACTCTCGTTGCTCCATGTTTTCTGAGTTTTCAACGTGTTCCGACATATTGCTTGAATCGTGAGCGACCTCCCGAAGCCAAACCTCCTCCATACAATGCAGATCAGCATGCTTGATAACCTCCAGAAGTGGATTTTTCACTGGATGAAGACGAATGGATGGCTCAACAAGTACAATGCAAAATGGTTATTTCTTCCTGCTTACCATGATCTCACACCAAAAACTAAGTCCTATGAGGAAGTTTTTCAATGGAATGGGAAGGAGATGAAAAAAATGAGCTGTTACCTGCTTGGAGTTGTAACCCAGTCTCTACGAGGCAGAAGCCCCACTCAGCGTCCCATATTCAATCGCTCAATTGAGTGCACACCGTCATTGTTAGAATTCAATATGTATGCTCGATATTAATCTCACGATGATGCAACATTGAGCTACATGGAAGATGCCTTGCGTCGTTTTCACACCTTCAAAGATGATTCCTTACTCTGTCGAGCTGGCAAAAAGGTGAAGGCCAAAGCCAATGCCCTGAGAACGAACCTCGTGAAGAAGCGAATGGTAGACAAGGAAACAAATGCTGACACATGGCTGCCGTCCAAGAAGCGGTGTGAAATAAACGCCTGCCGGGATCATATCAGCCACAAGATGGATGTTTCCAAGGAGTTAGATGCCGACTTCATCATTTCTGGAGATCTACTTGATGTCTCCCTGGGTGAAACAGATTCGTCGATATGGAGCTTTGCAACAGTATTCTGCCGGGAGGCCAGAACAGCCACATGATACGAACCTTAAGGACGGTTGGAACGCCTCCAATCACAATCCCAACTACCTCCCACAGAAACTCACCATTGAGCATAGCCTTCACTTCTTCGGGATCAGAGAGCTCAATCTTCAAGCCCTCGCTCAGCGTAGGGAGAGCAGCGCTGCCAGCTGCAAGGTCCTCCCTTCCGGTGCTGATCTGGCAGCCCCCCTGAGCTCCCAGTCATATGCGAAGCCTGAATCCGTGGGACCCCACAACCGCCGTGATAAAAATCATCCTGACGCTTTGATCAAACACATCAGAGCATTACTCGACAATACACAAGACACAACGCACTGCGTGACAATATACAGAGCCACACGGGAGTTTATCAAGCATACGAGTTATAATGAGATGTATATATCGGATGAACAACTGCACGCAATGGAGCTCTGTATTTACCTTGGTATCAAGGTCCAAGTTGAGGGTTTAGAAGGTGACCACATATCTCAGATTTGTCGATGCACAGGAAGCCAGAGCTGGCGCAGAGGGGAGTGACGGAATGACTGGGACTGGGTAAAGCACCGCCCAGGGATTTGTTATGGTGCGCTGGATGGTAGTCTCCCATGGCAACTGCAACGACTATTCAAAATCAATCTCCTGAACGAGGATGCAGCTATCATTGAGTACCGGTTATCCCTGGCGCTCACCACAATACCTGAAAACTCAGGTAACTTGGATCCCGTCACGAAACTTGTACCAGTGAGAAAAGCTCAGGTAGCCGTTGCTTTGCAACTTTTCAGCGTGGGTAACATCGTCTGCTGCGCACAAGTGATGTCACAAATAGCTACTAGTAGTAAGACAGGAGACAGACGGAACAAGTGATGGATTGTGAATAGCCACATAGATCTGGCGACTCGGAATGATGTATATAATTAGGAAAGAGGGATTTGCATTGTGGTTGCTGGTAGAAAGACCGCAAGGCGAGGGTTTCACAGCATCACCCATCGCATTGCAATCCCGATGCATGCGCGTACCCAATTAACTTTTTCCGATGTATGGTCATAATTGGCCCCAACGCCAGAGTGTTCGTATGAAATAGGAGACTGACAGAGCTAGGAGAAACGGTGAAACTTCGATGGGAGGGCGATATGCAACGCAATGCATTGTATCAGAGCCAGGCGTGGAGTACGCCACCAGGTGGATGTCTCTGACCGCTCTGACGGACCGCAACCACTCTGATGGAGCCATTCCGCCTTGACAGAAATGTTTTTTGCTGATGCTGTTCAGCTTGAGAGCAGCGGACACTCAATTCATGTTCAGCAACTATTGGCAATGTGCACATACTGAAGATAACTCGGGTAGCCTTGTGCATCAGCAGTATATGACCCTCCTGACATGATCATTATCGTTCTCATGAGATTGGTACTGCAACAACTATCTAGTATCCATTACTGCTCTACTGTAACAAGTGTAGCTCTGATGTGGTCTCTGACAATTGTGGTCTGATTAATGTGGCTCTGACAAGTGTGGCTCTGACAGGTGTGGCTCTGACAAGTACAGCTCTGACAGAGTCTCTGACAATGCTGGCTTTGATAAATATGGCTTTGACAAATGCGCTCTGATATAATCTGACAATCCCAGCTTTGATATATGTGACTCACAAGCATGACTCTGACATGGACACTGGCTGTGATTTGCTATGACATGGTGACAAATGTGGAACTGGATACCTGGCATCCCTGTTGAGATCAACATAGCTGATCGATCTAGTATATTATGTGATATGATTCCAATAATGCCAAGTTGTTGAATATGTATTGAGTGTCTTCTCTGCTTGGAACCAGTTCCATGAGTATAAGAACCGAAGAAATATCTACAACGCATTGTAATCTTTGTGGTGCATCATGACACAGTATGATTGGATGGTTTCAGTTCAGTGTCGCAGATGATAGATACTCCAAATGCTCTATGAATAATAGGTTGTAATGTACGATCCACCATAATACACCACAATCAGTACTGGCTTCCCCTGTATTGATTGTATCACTGAAACGAAAAGTGTATAATACTTTGGCAGTGCAACATCGTTGTTGATTTATCCAACTATTATTTCATAGTGCTCAATCTCCCTAAATCAAAATATTGTTTAATTAATTGCCTTGTCCGCTCCACTTCTCCACAAACCTTGCCTTTTGAGCTACAAATGCATCTGGATGATTGTGCTGCTGTATAGAGACAGTGACTCCTTTTGCTGGGTATATCGTTTGTTCGAGAATCTGCAACACACGGGATGCTGAGGTTCATAGGTCTGGAATCGCACTCACATCCACATTGAATGTTGACAATTAGGATGTCAAAGCATTAATAAACTCTTATAGGTTGATACCCTCTGGAAATGTCAGTTGCAATCATGTTGTATTTACTCATCCCTCTATTGATGTGAGGTATTAAAATCAGTGATAATTTGGCTGATGCCAGAGAATCCTCAACAAGAACCTTTCTGCATGGATCTGCCTTCGGCAAGAGGGGATCTGATGTAATGATATCCAGTACAATACTACCCTGCTACATGATATGACATAGATGTGGTTCCCATCATAGCATCTACGGAGTATAGCACATGTTGGAATAATGGCAGCCATTGTTGAAGCGGTTTCAGTGAGTGGTTTCCGATAGGTTGGTGTAACTGTTATCAGCAGAGCTCAGTTCCCTAATATATTTGATATAGTGGAGAAGGGAACAAATTTTGAGTTACTTGCTCATACTGTAGCTCTTGCGATATTGTAGGATGAGGTGGATGTTGCTGCAAATGTCACTAAGCGTAAGCTGTAGGTATCTGAGTGTGGTTTTACAGTGGGAGTAGTAGCTGGTAATCAATATGAAGTCAGTGATAGAGTTGATAAACTTGAAGTGGTCAGGATGCCCTTTATGAAGAGGGGCAGGTGCTGTAAGCCAGACCTTTACCATGTCCTTTTACTTGGCACTAATCCATTGCTTCAAAAGGGTAAGTTTGTCTCGAAACAGGCATATGTCTGAGAAACCAGGAATTATGGAAAATTGTTCATCTATCAGGTCCAAACCATTTTCCTGACTATAAATATCATTCAGAAAACCAAGGATCTATTCCCAGGTGGGATCAATGAATAGGCCCTTCAATCGGTGGTGCAACCAGTAAACATTCCAGCTGCTATTTATAATATACCCTGCATGGGCATTGGCAAAATTTGAATGGTTGGCACACTTTCACAGCCCCACATCCTCAGTACCTATCGTTGACAAATGAATGTATTGTTGGAGAAGGCAGCACATGGACCTGCGGGCACAGCCAGGCCTGTCATCTGGGCATATGTCATATTGAGGGCACCAACTATTTTCCACCATAGTTACTGTGTACTGCACTGGATAGTCTGCAAGGAATGACGCAATTCGGGGAAATGTATGACCAGTGCAACCATCTGGTCACAGAACCACTATTCGACTCTTTGCTGGCACCTCTAGAGAGCGCAATATTGTTGCAACAGATTTATGATAGGGAAACCTATTGGTGTGGGTTTTTGGTCTGTTAGGACACTTCAGTAGGAGACTAATTAGTATTAATCCGTTTGTCTTAACCCATTGTCACCTCACCTGAGTGAGGTTGCTGATACTGTGATCAGCCGGTCAAGCTATTTTGTTGCTGCTTAGGGTGGTGAGTATACTTTTGTCACTGCCAAGTATAACAGCGACAACTGTTGGTCCATCTGGCAAAAATTCCTAGGATGTGCTCGTAATGAGTAATGAGGTTCCAATATCCAGAGTAATCTGATCACACTAAGGCTGACTCTATGGACATGCTACGTGCTCTGACACGGTGAAACTCTAACACCCTATCTCTGACATGCTCCCTGACACTTTCTCTCTGACAATACGCCACTGACAGTCTCTGACAAGCACTCTAACAGGCTCTCCGACAGGCTCTCTGACATGTTCTCTCAGACAAAATGTCTCTGATACAATGTCTCAGACACAATCTCTCTGATGTAATCTCTCTGACACAATCTCTTTGATACGCACTCTCTGATAAAATCTCTCTGATATGCACTCTCTGATATGCTCTCTCTGACATAATCTCTCTGACATGATCACTCTCCCATGATCTCTCTGACATGCTCTCTCTGACACTGTAACTCACCCATACACAATGAAAATCTGATAAGAAACAAACTCTCTGACAGTACAAGGAAACTTCCATAGGTTTTCCACGACCAATCTGCGGCCAACATCTCTGCATATATATGTTCGCCACTGGAATGTATTGATTTGAGTGGTGCGTACAAGAAACAGTCCTCAGATGGGGCATGTTCTACGATAGAGTGTACCATTGCAATAGTGTTCCAATCGCCGGATGGAGTAGCTTTGTATTTATTACAATCAGAACTCTCCTCCCATCTGCATACAAGTGCATCCATTTCTTCCATGGTCACAATGAGTTGATAGAGTTTGTCCAGGTTTTTGGCATTGGTGTCAGATGTAATTAGTCTTGTTTTGAGAATGTTGTTCAGTTTCTTTCTATCAAGGTTGGTATTCACAATAGAATGACAATGATGCCATTGGTGGGGTGTAGCAAACGGAGCAAGGGGGTGCCAGTCATGATCCTTGAAAGAGTGAACAAGTACTGTGTCGAGGATTGGGGGTCCTGCGTTTGGTAATTTCTCTGGCTCAGGTGGCTGGCATCGTGTATCATCATGGTCAAATTGGGAATGTTGTCTGCTTGTTGGTAGTCTAGTTCAACTGACGTGGAAAGATTGCTACAATTTGGGTGAAGATGTGCATGAGCTGAACAGTGGTGACAAGTGAGACCACATTGTTGGGAAAAGACTCTGCCACATGAAGTGCAAATAAAAAACTGCCATGTTGAAGGTGAAAAGTTTGCAATTGAGTGCCAGCTGGAAATTAATTGTAGTGAGGCTCCTATTATGTGTCCCTATGCAGTGTATTCAGTCTGCCCTAAATAGACTTAGGTGCTAGTCTAGCCTTGTAATATTGTTGTATCATGCTGTATCTTTAGACTTTGAGTACAGTATCTTTTGGCCTCCTTTGTTTCCTTGTGTGGACTGCTGGCAAGTTCCGCTTCTAAGCACCATTTATGTCTTCCCTAGATGGAACAGTGTGAGTTGATGGTTCAGCTGTACACTGATCATCAATGCTACACCTCACGACCACTCACTTCGTCCCGAACTGTGTGGTGCTTGGCCTTTCAAAAAACCAACGACTTTTCGCATCTACCAAATGGACCTGTTCTAACTATCCAGCATTTTGGTCATTCAGACTCTTCTGCATTGAATCTGCCACGCATTTTTGACTAGATCGACTGGCATATTCCCATCTAAGTAATACTGTGGGTTGGAGTGATCACCCTGTCAAGCATCAGTCAGGGCACATCTAGTACTAGTTGGTATCTAACACATACACTCCTCACCTATTCACTCATATTAATCGACATTAACTTGACAACACAAAATATCCACACAGCATCTCCCAAATCGACTCAGCAACCCTTATATCTGCCGAACAGCCATCATTCTACTACTACCATGAGTCTTACGCACATGGCCTACCAGTGTTTCAAACTGGACATAAACAATCTGTGCCTCTGTAATGAAGCAGATGATACAGGACATAGATGCCACAAGTAGCTGGCCTGCATTCAGTGAAAACCTTGCCGCTGTCCAGGGATTGAAAACTACGCGTGACAAGTCCACTATCCATTAGTACCCCAATATCAATTGAATACTGAGGTATAAGCTGTAGAGAAGCCACTTGACATGGGTAGTAAACCCAACTCTGATATTTAGTCTCTGACATTGAGTCACTGACATCAACTGACATCAACCTGACAAAATGGAGTTTACCGATATGGGCAAGACACAAGCGGATACCATTGGAAATCTCCTGGAATGTACATCAGATGCGAAGATAAATGAGAATGATATCTGTACAATGCAAAGACTCATCTCATGCTGACAAAGAAGAGTCACCCAAATGGCCACCATCACACCCAAGAAATCCCCACCAAGCCCAGCCAGAAAGTCAATAACTGTAATAAGCCCTGCTGCAAAGCCAAAAACTGCATCACACCCCATGCCAAAGATCACATCAGCTCCTTCATTAGGCCATATCCTGGTCCCTCCTACTAAACCAATCAATAAATGCAGTTTATGTGTATGTGCTGGGTCTACTACCGCCGCCATTTGAAGTTCAACCTGACTGAGCCCAAGGCAAGATACGGTAGTGTGGGGTAGGAGCACCACTTCTCGAGGCAGTACAAGAGAGATGGTATTCTCTGTGATACAGTCTCCTACAGTCTCAGCAGTTTTGGTGGTTTTGTTGGTTTTGTTGGTTTTGTTGGTTTTGGGGGATACTCAGTCACCTGGTTGGATCCATTTCAGATCAACAGCTCTGGCAGTGCCCTCCAGGAAAGCTATTTCAGACAGAATGATGTACACGATCCCTCGCCAATGTCACTTCTTGATCCTACCCGCAGGAGGCGTAGACACCATGCATCCAGTTCACCAGCTCACTCTGTTGTAGGAGAACCCTCACCTGGAAATCAATACCAAAAACCCAGAGAAGATGGTGTTGAACTTTGTATCATGTGGTTGGAAATTGATCACCTGGCAGATATTGCGGAAGAGTTGAGAAGGCTTCAAGGTCTTGAAGACTTCACACTGAATCCTAGCATGCAGCAAGGTTATAACCAACATGTTGCCTGAATTGCTCGGCAATATGATCCAACACCATATTTGTGGGCTGTTGACTGCTGTTTGGTGAGCACAACGTCCACCCAGGGTGAAAGTTCAATGTCCAGATTTACACTGATTGACAGTCCATTGGATACATCATGCAGGGAATGACTGTCTGACCTTGGCTGTAAATGGAGGCTGTTTGCAGGTGACATTTACTACGATTAGCTAGATGGTCATGGTGGTTGACACCGATGATGAATTTGAATTTATTAAGACCCCAACCCCTCAACCTGCAATGAACATTATCCATGTGGGTGAAACAAGAGGTTGAAGAATGCAAGCTCTTAGTTATTAACTAACTTGACAGTTCCATAGACAAAATCAGTGCCCATGAATTTGAAGATATGTAGGAGGGGGAGGAAGGGCAAGGGAAGGAGGAACAACCAGGGATGATGGAGGACCAGGATGATTCCAAACAGGAGATCATGCCAATTACTGAAAAGGTACCACTGAGGAATTCTGCCGGTCTGTCGGCCCAACAGGAAAACCAAGATATAGATAATTAAAACGCGAAAGAAGTTGATCAGGTAGATACTCACGTCATCAACATTGCCATTACGGTTCTACCGGGAGCCGATGACTCCAATATGTGTTAGACTGAGTCTTTGCAGAGTACGTCATCAGGTAGCTGTGGGTTAGGGCTGGCAGCTACTATACAGGCTACGTGTCATCTTGGACTTAGACTTCATCAATCAATCATCTCGACAGGTTCATCACAACAATATGCAAGCACACACGGAGAACTAGATGGATAATGTCAATGTGGACTGGTGAGTCACTGTCCATATCAGAGTAGTCACTATCAGAGCTGTAGAGCTACTGTCAGAAGTCAGCTGCTGTCAGAACTGCTGTCAGAGCCACTGTCAAAACTGCTGTCAAAGCTGCTGTCAGAGCTCAGCCGCTGTCAGAGCTGCTATCAGAGTTCCTGTCAGAGCTGTAGTCAGAGCTCAGCCACTGTCAGAGCTGCTGTTAGACTCACTGTCAGAGCCATTGTCAGAGCTCAGTCCGCTGCCAGAGCAGGTGTCAGAATGTTACAAGGAAGCTAATTTTCACTTGCAATTTAGCAGAGCTGATGGATAACCAGTAATTTCAGAGAGAAATCTTGGAGGAGTCAATTGCAGCATTAGGGATCACCATGGAGATCAGAACATTCAAGCTGCTCCACAAACCCATGCTGTTACAACCAAACTGGACTGTTGCAGTGAATTGGAAGGCATAGAAGGAGAATAGCTTTGCGATGGGTGGTTCAGTGGCTGACAACTGCAGTACTAGCAATGTTAGACCCTGCTGTGACCTTCAGATATACTGTTTGCCACACTAACAATCATCGTACTCAAATAGCACTAGGTTTACAATGTCACCAGGTTGATGTCTATCAACAGAAAATCAGGAAGCAATCGCCTGGTTTTGACAAATGGGTGATCGACATGTAAGACTGCGAACAGACGGTTAAGAGGAGCCAGAAGGTCCGAAGGGAGCCATAAAGGCCACCGTGGAATGTCCACCTTCCCAAATCGAATACAAGGAATGACCAGAATACATACCACTATAGTGACTTCAAGATAACGTTAATATAGTCCTCAACCGATGGTGGCAGAATGGAAACCTGCAGTTACTAAGTTCATGGAGTTAACTCCACATCTCCATTAGAGCACTTCTTTCTGGTAGAGGGCATCCCATCAAGCCGCTCTTCATGGTTAACCATGGAGAATTGTTGTGGGCTTTGATATTCAGACTTTCTTCCAGTGGTTCAACCAAGATGAAGCCAATGGTTTGAAATTTTGGGGCCCTGGCTTCTTTCATTGGGTTACCTTGGATCTGGACCAGAGGTTGAGAATGAGCTGGACCCCAATTTGCAAGTTTAGGAAGGCTAGAGGCATGTTGGTTAAAATGGACTCCCACAATTACAATATATACATGGTGTTGTGTGTACTCTGTCTGGACCAACAATACAAACGGATGTTAATGGCAACCCCATTGGCAAATGGGATTGAAGACTTTCATTGGACCCTGCATTTTCTGGAGAGTTCATCCTGTAAAACCCTACAGCTGCCGCCAGATACATTCGACTATACTCTCAATATTGATGATTATTGTATCGCATATGGAAGTACTGTGTCAGGTACTGAATGTGGTGCATGGTTCACACCAGTTATAGATCCATACAAGCAACACCCTAGGTCTGGATGACTTGTTCACTGCACAACAACTCCTTTGAATCCTTTTATGTCGCCCCTAATCAGTAGAGTGGAGAAACTAAGAATGGCCACACCAATATAAGAAATAGTAACCAAATAGCACCGCTAGATGGAAACTATTGGGAAGCAAGCTGTTGTAGTTATAAGCACACTAATGCTACGGTGAACAATGGTGAGCAATATTCCATTAATGAATCCAAAGCCCAACTTCAACATCGCGCCTATGCATGTAACCACCGAACTTGGTGCATTCAAAATGTCCTCTGGAGCTGAACAGTTGCGCAGTAATCTGGTAAAGCATAGCTATAATGAGCTCAGAGAGAGAATCACCCAGGTTGCCTCCACACAGGCTACAATGATGGGAAAGATGAAGTCCATTGGCTCCCATTGGCAGTTTGTCTGTATTATCTATGGAGCATGAATTCTTTGCTCGGCCTCAATGGATCTGGAATCATCTTTACTGCGTCAATTATGAACATGGCCATCTGGGGTTGCTAACACAGGCAGATTGAACTGGAGCATGCTGAGGACGGTTATTTCAAAATTTGCAAAGGCTTTTGCAGGGAAGGGAGACCAAATTCCTCCGGCCAGGAAGGTCAACTGTTTGACGTATAATCCGATTGAGGCTGCAATGCTGTTCAGGGCTCCAAAGTTGTCTTGGCTGAAAAAATAACTGCTGAACCCATTGACAGCAAACAACAATGCAGAGAAGGTAATTCTGTGGGTATGTTGGCCACTTACCCAGTGGCACATCGAACAGGTTAGCACTCCTTCAAAATAACAATGTCTGGCACTCATATATACCATGATATTTCACTCTGACATTTCACTCTGACACACATCGACTCTGACATTGAACTCTGACATTGACTCTTCAGATAAAAACACTACGAACTGTGTGCAGTACTGCTGCCTCTTGGGTTACACTTTCTTTGCTGTCTAGAGCTTGATGAGTTCCGATGCGTGTGGCTCCATAAAGAATTCATTCATCAACCATAGGCAGGTGAGGGTTGTAGTCTTGATCTATCTGACAAGCAATGAGTGCTTGAACCTACATTGTAATTGCCAAAATTCCATCATGGTGGAACAGGGTGTGATTACTCATTGGAATATCAAGCATGATTGGATGTCGGACGGATTGGTCAATAGCGAACAACACGTACAACTGAATTGTGGAACATTCTCACGATTGATCGGCTAATCACATACAGCCAGTGGAGGAACCAATCACCATCACAATTTTTGCCGGGGGTTCTCCAGAACACTGTTAGTGAGGATATTGGTCTCGATGCTAATGAAGTATATAATTCATTCATTGGAAAGATTTCCCCCCAGCCACGCTGGTCTGCTGTGATTGGTCAATATAACTATGTAATTATAGACCTTAGATACTTTGGGATCTTCCTATACTTTCCACTTTAGAGTGTGTGCTGTTATGCGTTCTGGGTTGGTTCTTGGATTTGGAGTCACTTGTTCGTGTTGCCTGTGGTGGTCTCAGGGCTGGCAACAGTTCCGGACCGTCACATTGGGTCTTGGTTGGGGTCCAAACTCAACCGTTGCCGAATTGGCAGTCTGGGTTATCAATGAACCCAAACTGTCACCTCTGGTACGGTTCGATGGTAAACTCTCAACCCATCTGAATTGGGCGTGTTGTCAGCAGGTTTCGCAGTGGGTCCATCCATAAATTCAAATAAGGCTTTTGTTTCTGAAGTTTGTTGACAGTATCATATCAAAATCGTGTTTTCAACAACCAATGATAGGTTTTGGCATGCATTGCAGCTTGCAATATCGATTAATTTGGAATTGGTGTTTTACCTTCGAGGTATTGTATCTTTGCCTATCAGGGCGGTCAATAATTCCGTTATGAACGCGAAGATCTGTGCAATGCCTTGATTACCAAATATGCAACATCTACAACTGTTGACGCTCCGTTGACACTCATTCTCAGGATGAGGCAGGGAGCATGTTGCTGTGCTTTTTGGCAGTAAAGGCTTCCAATATATCATGAATGGATGTCTCCAACCAATCAGAACATAGATTACCCAAGATGCAAAGCTGAAAATCGTTGACACTCCATTGACGCTCATTCCCAGGATGTGGCAGGGAGGATGTTGCTGTAGTTTTTCCCAGTAAAGGCTGCGATTATCTGATAAATGGATCTCTGCAACCTATCGAAACATAAATTGCGCACGATGCGAAGCTCAATATTGTTGACGCTCTATTGACGCTCATTCTCAGGATGTGGCAGGGAGCATGTCGCTGGACTATTTCCCAGCAAAGGCTGCCATTATCTGATAAATGGATCTCTGCAACCAATCAGAACATAAATTACCCTTGATGCGAAGCAAACAATTGTTCACGCTCTGTTGACACTCATTCTCAGGATGCTGCAGGGAGCATGTTGCAGTTGTTTTTCCCAGTAAAGGCTGCCATTATCTGATATATGGATCTCTGAAACCAATCAGAACATAAATTACCCAAGATAGGAAGCTAAGTATTGTTGACATTCCGTTGACTCTCATTCTCAGGATGCGGCAGGGAGCATGATGCTGTAGTTTTTCCCAGTAAAGGCTGTCAATATCTGACAAATGGATGTCTACAACCAATCGGAACATGAATTACCCAAGATGCGAAGCTAAACAGAGTAGACGCTCCTGTGACGCTCATTCTCAGGATGTGGCAGGGAGCATGTCACTGTAGTTTTTCCAAGTAAAGGCTGGCAATATCTGACATATGGATGTCTACAACAAATCGGAACATAAATTACCGAAGATGCGAAGCTAACGATTGTTGACGGTCCGTTGACGCTCATTCTCAGGATGTGGCAGCGAGCATGTCGCTGTCTCTTTTGCCTATAAAGGCTGCCAATATATTTGTTAAGCATTACAACGACTAAATTACTGTTTAATTACCGTACTTACAAAACCACAAATCATTGACGCTCCATTGACAATCATTTTAATGTATTGTCCATTCAACATCTGCTGCCATCGATAATAGTTTTCATCGTGATTTGAACTTAATCGTCGTCGTCCTGCCAGATTGAGACTTGGCCGTGTGGTGAAGCCGAGCACAGTAACATTCTTGCACTGTTCGCTCTCACATGACTAAAATTTTTGTATCTTGCCAAAAGCTTCAGTGTGCCTGCTATACATCTGTGTATCAACCGATATTTACAAGCTACTACTCACCATTCGCCCATAATATATCTCTAACTAAAACTCTCGGTCAAGATACATACAGAAGCCAGTGAAAAAAACACCCATTCTGTCCTACTTTTTCTTCACTACATCCTTCCTCCGCGTTTTGATGGCATTGACCATGATGAACATCTTTCATGCCGGTCTCTGTGACTTCCGTCTAGGCGGATTCAATCCGGGAACATTTGGCGCGGTGCTAACATCCCACGCCTCTGGGCATTCCAGATCCTTAATGCGATTATCTTGGTCTCCATCAGATTCACCGTCCGCTGCGCAATCCTCTTCGCTGTCATTTGGATTATCTAAGTCCCCATTCCAGATGAGCCAATCTTCAGTGTCCGAAATGCCTTCAGGTGCGCAATCCTCATTATTTTTGACTGGATGACTGTTGATTCTTCTGATTCAGCGGACATTCAATATTTTAAGTCGTCCTCCAAGGAGGTCCTTTGCAGACATCGGTGGTGGCAATGGCGATCACTCTGTCAGTTCAAATGCAGCCCCAGCATCATGGTGGAAGAGTGACAAGGATGAGTTGATGATATCTTCTGTGTCCAAAAATTATCCCCCAGCGGTCATCTGCTTCTTATGAGCGCAAGATTCCTTCTGGGTAGCTTGTAGGTATTGGCTGCCCTGCCACATCTCCAACAAGTCGTGAACCTTGGCCATTCTTTGCAATGTCCTTTCCACCGTCATGTTCTGTATTTCCGAGTCGTTTTCGGGATTCATAGTATCCAATTCTGGATCAGCAAAGGCCAAAATCCAGTCATTGGCTCGAGCAAACTGCCTTATGATGACTTTGTCAAGAAGAGTCTCGCAGTTGGTTTTTGACTGCCTCCAGCCGATGACATCTCAGCCGAGGGACAAACTGGCGTCCTATCCGACACCATGTGGTATGAGAGAGACTATGTCCCACGCCATAATAGAGTTATCGGCATACATTGAGTGCGTTTCCTCGTGTTGACACCACCAGTCGGTTATGTCCAGTATCCAAAATGTATTGCTAATCTCCATTGGGTCGGAGTGGTAATTATTGAGATTTGGATTAATTTGCCCCAAGTTCTTTGGTGCGTCAGGGAGCGAATTCAAATAGAGCCTTGCAGCGGTCATGAAGCGTACTGCGTGATCGCTTCATCCGGGTGTCGTCTCAGCCACATTGTTAGGCGTTATGTATTCTTCATCATCGCTGAACAAATCATATGGATCGAAGGATGATTGACAGGATCCTAAAACCGTTGCAGAGGGGATGAGATTGCGCCTCAGTAAGCTTTCGTGTTTATTGACCGGCACAGATCGATGTTTGGCACACTATTCATTCTCCACGTACTTCACAACGGCCTCTTGGTGTTTGGTAGTATAGGATGTCTCGTCCTCAGGATCAATATCCATTCCCTTCTCACACGTTCTGAACATTTGCAACTTCCGGAAAGGATCAATAAGAAGTTCAGAAATAAGAAGCATGCCCATCGATGGATTCACATCAGCGTAATATTTGGACAGCTTCTGTCGAGCTAACTTCACAGTAAAGAACATGTCTTCCTTCCATTGAGTCTTTCTCCAGGCCAAAGCTGGCATCACCCCATCCATGTGATCAAACATGTCATAGTACACTGTGACAAAGTGATGCAATGTAACTGTAGGCCTCTTCGACATCCACAGGGTCCAATATTGGAATGGCCTCAACACTTCCATGACATACTTCAAAATGGTCCAGTCATCTTGTGTTGTCAAGAGGGGCCGGTAATCGCTGTATTTTGGGTATTTAAGTCACTCGCATGTGAATTCACGTAATCGGTAGGCATCCTCCAGCGACTCCAGTTTCAAGTTCCAACATCTCTTTATATCCATACCCGCAAGTACTGCTATGCCGACTATGGCTTTTTGACAGTCAATGAACTGGTTTCAACGACCAGGTGTCGGCGTAATCAACACAGCAAGCATTCTCTGCTATATGGAGGTCAGTTTCAGCACTTTCAAAATATCTTGAAATACGTACTGTCTCAATTATCTTTGCTAAACCTGGTTTCATGGCCAACACATTATTGATTCTAGTGTTGCCCTCTTTTCGAAGTCTTTGACTCTTCCCAATGTCCATGCTTTCATTCTCTCCAAATTACTGATCGCACTGATGGGCTACCCAAGACTTGGTGTGGCCTTTTAAACCGAGACTGCTCACGAATGCACCCAGAGCCAGCTGTATGATGTGAGCCCCGCGTTGTGTGTGGTTCCTCAATGCAGGCCACTCGATTCGAGAGGCCTCAAATGTTGATTCCAGCTCGCATGTCATCGAGTAATTTGAGGAGGCATTATTAGTTGTAATTCCAAGCAAATGGCTGTCGGTAAGCTCAAAATGATCAAGCACGTCCTCCAAATCAATGGCTAGCCTTGCGCCAGTATGTTGGCCGTTGATCTATCATCCTTAATTAGCTTTCGAAACGTGAATAGACCAGGCGATCAACCTCATCGAAAGCGAGTAGAACTGCACATAATGCCCAATTTCGTTCCATATAGTAAGCGATGGCCAATGTTGAGGCTAGTTTGATCTGTGATGTCCCTCCGTCCCAAGCTGAATTAACTTTATTTCGTGATGGCAATTGCTTCTTAATTGCATCCACGGTCAGTGCGGATTGCCTCCGGCGAAGGTCACTGAGTTTCCCAGCTGATGGCAGCACTAGCTTACTGTGTAACACCTTATATGACCAGCGTAGCACTAGTATTGATAGACCGTTCCATGCAATATGAGCTGAACCAAATCTGAATATGAGGTAGCGATTCCACGTGTCGTGGTGAAAGTCGGAAATCTCAAAGTCCTTAGCTGCCAGTTTAGAACGCTTTGTCGGTCATTTCGGTCACTTTGGATCAACCTGGATGTCAAATCCGATCTTTCTCTGTGAACCTAATATTGTGATTCCTCAACCTCCTTGCCTCTGCAGAATCGCCAAAGTTGTTTCATCGACCATCGAACTAGTCAATTCGGTAACCTCTGCCTCTGTTTATTCGTGTAACTTTGGGATGTGAGCTTTTGCCAGCAAGTGTTTCCCTTTTGATCTAGTCCCATGTTCTGATGGATGGCGAAGAACATAACGACAAATGATACATATGATGGCAGGGCTGCCTGTCTCCTCAATTCCGCAGTGTAAATCCAATCGCCATGAATGCACATGTCTAGAATTCTTCCAAGCAATAGGCCACTCCGAGTCTACATTCATTGAAACCCACCAAGCATAGAAGATGATTCGTAAAGTAAGGTCGCTGAAGTCACGAATGAAGACTCCTCCATTTTTGGAAGAGATCATAACCTCGAGCAATGAGGTGTTCAAACATTCTATATCCGACATGGCAGTAGGAATTGGAAATCTGGGTAATCCAACTTGAAAGACTGCCAAAAGTAACGATACAGCAAAGCAGACTGCGGGTTCCTAAATATTGACTCAACTGCTACAAGTAAACAAATCAGATCTGTAAGACATTGCATGCATATTTGTGAAGGTGTATACAAGGTCAGATTGTAAAGACTGACCACGTAAAACTCGACTTAGGAACAGCACAATGCAGTTCATTGCTGTGTAGAGTTCTGAGCCTCCACAAAAACTGTTGATGCTGTGCGGGCGCTCAATTGTAGGAGGTGGACGCGATATCATCACTATCATTGTTGCCAATAAAGGCTGCCGATGGGTTCATTCTGGGTTATCTGCATACCATTGCCGTTAGATTATCCAACATGCAAGATCAAAAATTGATGATGCTCCGTTAATGTTCATTTTGGGACCTGGTACTGGTTTCGTCTTGAGCATTTTTGCCTAGAAATGCGGCCAATTGTTCAATTATGGATTAAAGTAGTCTCATTGCCCCTGGATAATCCAGGATGCAAGGCCTAAAATCGTTGACGCTCTGCACACGCTCATTTTTGGAGCATAGTAACGAAGTTGTCACAAGGATTTTTGCCTAGAATGGCGGCCGATAGTTCAATTATGGCATGATGTCGCCCTACAGCCCTCGGATTGTCCAAGATGCAAGGCCAGAAGTCGTCGACGCTATGTTGACGCTCATTTTTAAGCCATAATAGCGATGTTGTCGCAACTATTTCCGCCTAGAAAGGGGGCCGATATTTCGACCAAGGCTTGAAGTTGCCGCACAGCACTTGCATTTCCCACTATGCAATGCGAAAGGTTGTTGACGCTCCATTGACGCTTCTTTTCAAGACATAGTGGTGATGTTGTCGCAACAATTGTCGCCTAGAAAGGCGGCCAATAGTGAGACTATGGCTTAATGTCGCCGCACATCACTTGCATTATCCATGATGCAAGGCCACAAGTCATTGATGCTCCGTTGACGCTCATTTTTGGGACATAGTAGCGATGATGTTGCAACCAGTTTTGACTAGTATGGTGGGCTATAGTTCGATTATGAGTGAATGTTGCAGCAAAACCATCTGGATTTTACATGATGCAATGCCAAAAATCGTTGATGCTCTGTTCATGCTCACCTTTGAGCTCACCTTAGAGACATACTAACAGTCATTGGATGCTCAACAATTATACAAAAAATCCATACAGTCTTTTTGGCAACCAGTATACCGTTTCTATGTATTATCATTTGAATCCAACATCATCGAGATATCTCAGTTTCTGAGCCACCACTATACATGTCATGTGCATGATGAATGACGTAGGTGCATCGCGTTTCAGCGCTTTGGGCCGGCAATTTACTGCATGAACATCCGAGCGCTAGTTTTAAATATTTATAGACTGACGACCTCATTATTCCTTATCCAGCTCATTGTCCTCGATTTCCATGCCTTACTATAACCAATTATCGATTTTTCGATCATGTGCAGGAGGTCTGAGTGGAGAATCATGTAGTTCGCTGCGTGGATTCATGCAGGCTTACAGCTGTCGTTCGTCCGGGTTTCGGATGTTCTTCGACCGCTCCTTCTATGTGTCATATGACATCACTGACTTAAACTTTGTTACAAAATTTCATCTCAAATGTAGGTTTTCTTTTATCATTTGACCGTAACAGGCAACACCATATTCAGTTTAATGTCTGTCAATTTGCTTGATTTGGAGTGTAGAACATTTGCATGGCCCGTACGACCCTTGCACACACATTGACCAACAATCATTTCTCACAATTTGGTCACTAAAATCCAGAAAAAGCTGACCCGTAACGAAGTAGGAACAATTTGATTTGACTCGAGATACGTCCGCATGAATACCTATTTGGCTATCCACTCCCCCCGTGACGCAGGAGCTGTCACCATGACTTGGTCTGAATCCGATTTCTATATGGTAATTAGCTTGGGACGCTATATGGTGGGGTAAAAGCTCACAGGTTGAACTGGCGTCGCAATCTCCAGCTGTGACGAATCAGGCACTGCGTCGGGCATGAGAGATTCAATGTGAATGTCTGCCTGAGGGTTTTCCGAACCCAACATCATGTGACTATTTCCCTGGCGAGACGTCACTTGCAGCATTTGTGATTGTCCGGGGACGATATCAAGAACCAGCATAAGCTCTCCAAATGGTGTTGGTGATGGTGTGGCGGCTGTCGTGTCTGTTTCAGGCTTCATAACTGCCGGGACCTCCAATTCAGTCGTCCCATACTTCAGATGTCTGTCTCGGAAGTCATCGGCCAGGTCCCTCCATCCTGGTTGAGTCCGTTCGTGAAGCCAGATCTGCTTCTTCCGAAAGCTCTCCATGCGGTGCTGTACTGTTTCGGAGATTGTGCCCATCACCCAGCCAGGTTCGTCATCTTTGCTCAGCTTGCCAAGCTCTGGGTCCTCTTCATCATCATCCTCATCTTCCCCATTCTCCTCAACTTCGGAACTTCCAAGATCGCTCAGACTGTCTCCAATAGCATTCAACATCTCCTCAAATGTTGTTTCAGGCTTAGTGATAGTCGATCGTGCCTTTTCAACATCCCTCATGTGTTGCTGCTCTTGCGTAATCTCTGTATCTGCGTCTGGAACTCACTTTCTAGCCACTGCGGTCTCTCTATCCACATAATCCTCGATCCATTGCTCTGTCTCTTTGTTGCTTAAACAGTGCGTTTCGCATTGTTTCTCAGCCGAAAGCTACTTTTTAGATTGTAAGCTGCGCAACACTCCCAACACTCAAACCGACTTTTTCCCCAGGCCACTCTTGCCTTCATTTGTGTGATGACGTCATTGTGTGGATTAGTTTGTCAATTTGCCATATTTGCCCGCCGGAAATGGCGAAAGGTTCTTTTTCTGAGTATTGACCATTGTATGTTGTGTTTACCCTGTTTTTGGGCGAAATGTTGGATGTTGAAAGATATGGACCACATGGAGGCAAGCTGTGTCTTTGATGTCACGGTTGGTAGGTTTGATCAATCTGAACAAAGCAAAATCAGTGTTTTGACCATCACTCCATTGGGAATAGTCATGCTAACCGTACATTAAGACTTGATTGTTAGCGTGTGATTAACGGAAGATCCCGGTGATGTCGTAACGCAATCATCACCAGACCTCCTTTGGGTCGAAGAATGTCCTTTTTATATCTATCAAAAATGAGACATCAGCTGTTGTTCATCACAATGAATCCCACTAAACAAAGAAACGAAGATTCTGAATCCGACATCGCGGTAGGAATTGGAAACCTAGGTAATCCGACTTGTAAGACTGACAAAAGTAACCTTATAGCAAAGTAGCACCCAGGTACTTAAATTTTTTCTCTAAAGCTACAAACAAAAGAAGTCAGATCTGTGAGTCATTGAATGCATAGTTGTGAAGTTGTATACAAGGACATATTGATGAAACTAACTGCATAAAACTCAATTTGGAAACAATGCAATGCAGTTCATTGCTGTGTAGCGTACTGAGCCCCCACACAGATTCATGATGCTCCGCAAGAGCTCAATAGTGAGAGGCGGATGGGATATCGCCGCAAGTATTTTTACCCATACAGGCAGCCGATTGGTAGATTGTCGGTTAACGCTGTTCTATAGCTCCTAGATTATCCAAGATAATTGACCGAAAATTGTTGATGCTCCATTGACGGTCATTTTTAGGAGGTGGTAGAGATATTATCCCTAGAATATTTGCCCATAGAGGCGGCCGATAACTTAATTATGGGTTGATGCAGTTGCATTGCCCCTTGATTATCCAAGATGCAAGACCAAAAATTGTTGACACTCCATTGACACTCATTTGCAGGAGGTGGTTGCAATATTGTTACTAGCATTTTTGCCAATAAACGCGGCCAATGCTCACATTCTGGCTTAAAAGGGTTATACAGCCCTTAGATTGTGCAAGATACATGAACAAAAATCGTTGACGCTCCGTTGACACTCATTTTCAGAAGGTGCTGGCAATATTGTCCATAGTATTTTTACCCATTAGGCGGCCGATACAATGATTATGGGTTGATGCAGTTGCATTGCACATTGATTATCCAAGATGCAACAACAAAAATTGTTGACGCTCCTTTGACACTCATCTTTTTGAGGTGGTAGTGATATCAACAATAGTATTTTTGCCGACAAAGGTGGCCAATGCTCAGATTATGACTTGACAGTGTTACACAACCCTTAGATGATCCAAGATGCGTGACCAAAAATCGTCGACACTCCATTGATGCTCATTTTGAAGAGGTCGTAGCGATATCCCCTCACACATTTTTGCGTATAATGGCGGCCAATACTTCCTTTCAGGGTTAATGTCATTGCAAAGCCCTTGAAATATCCCTGATGCATGACCAACAATCATGGATGCTTCGCTGATGGTCATTTTTCAGTGGTAGCCATATTATCTGTAACATTTTTGAAGAGAGCATTGGTCAGTACATAGATTACGTGATACTGTCGTTGCATAGCCATTGGATTATCCACAATGCGTGGCAAACAATTGTTGACGCTCTGTTGACGCTCATTTTTATGTGGTTGCGAGATTGTATATAGCATTTTTGCATCGAGAGGCGGCCGTCACATTCATTAGGAGTTCATATCATTGCATAGCCATTGGATTTTCCAACACAAAATACGAAACATGGTTAACAATCCATTGGCGCTCATTTTTAGGATAGGGCAACGAGCGTGTCGCTTGCTTTCTTGGGTTTAAAGACCGCCAATATATTTGCTTTGGAAGGATGCAACTATGCAGCCAGTTGATTGCAGATAGTGAAAGACTGTAACTCGTTGATGCTCCGTTGACACTCACGTTAAACACATCTTAACAGCCATCATATGCTGTATAATTGGATACACAATTCATATAATTGTTATTGACAACCAATATATAGTTTCTATATATAATCATTTGCATCCAAAAGCTTTGTGGGCTCTCAATTTCTGATCCACCACATTTTTCGTTCTCTGAGAGAAGGATGACGTAGCCCTATTGCATTCCAGCGGTTTCGGCCTGCTATTTACGGTATGTAGATCTGTTGACTAGTTTTTGATTAATACAGACTCACTTCCCCACCTTTCCTGATCCAACTCCTTCACCACAATATCAATGACCTCCCATAAGCAATTATCAACAGCTCGACCATGTGCACCAGGTCTGAGCGGTGAGTCATGCAGTTGGGCCCATGGATGAATGCAATATGACAGTGGCCAATTGTACTGGTTCGTATTCCACGCTGCCTGCTCCTTCTGTAACTGGTATGACATCACTGACTTCAATTATGTTAGTGAATCTTGGCTTGAATTTAGGTTTTGCATTCTCATGTGACAGTAACGGGCAAGTCGATAACAAGCTGGTTGGTCACTTATCCACTAGATTTGGCATCAAGAACTGTCGCGTGGTGCTTATGAACCTTGCACATGCAAAGACACATTTTCATGTCTCACATTTTGGTCACTGAAATCAAGGCGAAGCTGACATGTAGCAAAATAGGTACATGAATTGCATTGCCAAGAGGTGTGTTGTCAAAAATGGCAATTTGCCTATCGATTCCTTTGGCGATGCACGAGCCGTCACTCGTTCTTGGTCCGAATCTGATTTCTATATGGTAATTAGTTTGCGAGGCAATGTACAAGGGTACAAGGTTACGGGTTCAAGAGGCTTCATTTTCTGGATCACTGAGGAATTGCGCTCCATGTCGGGTGGGAGAGATGGTATGTGTTTGGGTGACTGAGGTTTCCCGGAACCGAGCCTCATTTGATTACTTCTTGGTCGAGAAGTCCCTTGCGGCATTTGCGATATTATGGGAATGATATCAAGAGTTACCATAAGTTCTGCATATGTTGTTGGTGCAGGTGCAGCTGTAAGTTTGTTCCAATGGGGCTTAACGACACCCGGAATCTTCAATTCAGCTGTCCCGTAGTTCGATTCTCTTTCACGGAAGTAGTCGGCCACGTCCCCCAATCCGGGTTGTGTCAATTTATCAAGCCTGATTTGCTTCTGCCAAAATCTCTCCATGCGGTCCTGTACCGTGTTGTAGATTGTGCCCATCACCCAGCCGGGTTCGTTATGTTCGCTTGGCTTGCCCAGCTCTGCATCTTCATCAGCTTTGTCATCATCCCCGTCCTGTTGCTTGTCGGAACTTCGAAGATCGCCCAGACTCTCCCCGATAGCATTCAACCTCTCTAGAAATAATTTTTCTGGTGTTGTGACTGTCAATCCCGCATTTTCAGCCTTTCTGATATGTTCCTGCACTTGCTTAATTGCTGTCTCTGCATCTTCAACTCGCTTTCTTGCCACAGCAGTTTGTCTCTCCACATAATCATCAATCCATTGCTCTTGCTCTTCACTGCTCAAGAAGTTCGTTTGTTTTCTTTTCTCAGCCAGAAGCCTCTTTTTGGATCGCAAACTGGGCAATGCTCCAAGGGTTCGGACTCTTTCTGCATCCAAGCCGCTCTTCAGTTCGTTCACCGAATGATATCATTGAGGTGAGCGGTTGGTCGATTTGCCGTATTGGCCCGCCGGAAGTGGTGAAAAGTTCTTTTTCGGCGCATTGACCATTGCAATTTGTGTTGACTTTGTTGTTGGGCAAGATGTTGAATGTTGCAAGAGATGGACAATATGGAGGCAAGCTGTATCTTTTATGTCAATGATAGTATGTTAGATCAACAGGAACAAAGCATAATCTCCGTTTTGACCGTCACTAAATTGAGAAAAGTTATGCTAACTGTACAATATGACTTGGTTTTAGAGTCTGTTTCATGTAATATCCTGGGGATGTCTTGAGACGAACATCACCAGACGTCCTTCTCATCGAAGACTTGCTTGTTGATGTCTCACAAACATGAGATTTCGTCTGTTGTTCACATTTACAGATCCGTGAAAACAAACACACAACATCTGATTGATACACGGAAGATCACGCAAACAATTTGAAACCCCTGCGACCTCCGGCTTTACGCGGCAGTATTCATCTAGAGTAGAACGTGCAAGCTGGCTGTTACTCATTCCTTTTTGACTTGAAGTTTACTATATATTCCTCAGGACTTCCCACTTCACTTCGTTATCATCTTCCTCTCCTATTCCACAGCAGCGAATCATGGATTCACAAACACCTCAGCCAGGCGAGAGTGGATCCGAATTGAGCGAAACAATGGACGCTTCCTCCAATTTGGCACTCGATGGGACACAACATCAATGCAGGCACCAGTTAGTCCACAGCGATGCTGCCAATGCAGCCACTGCAAATATTACCCAGGACTCTCATTTAAAAACAATACGTAAAACCAGAAGAAGCAGAAACAAGCAGCAGCATGCGACCGGATGTGAGTATATCCATATCGAAGCAGATGGGCCTCAATTGACTCTACAACATACAGTGGGTATACGTTGGGAGCTATGTGAGCAATATATAGCGGTCCGTCACGGGAAACCTACATGGTCTACCAAGATATTTGTTCACACAGTCTGCGAAACTGAACATCATGATGTTGTCAGCTCTGGGATTTTACCAGACCAATTTCATGATAACCATCCCTGGGAGTGGATGAACCAGGCATTGACCACCTCAGAGGATGCTACGGAAGCGTATAAGGTTGAGGTAAAAGTGATATCTTATTTTTTAGAAGCAACTAATTTCTTGTAGGTTTTCAACATGTCTGCTACTATGGCAAGGAAAGAAGGTCGGGTACAGCTAGAACGGTCCGACATGCCACTTGCCTTGAATTTGACCAAAAAAGCCAGTGGGGGGTTTTTGCGGGCCGCAATGGAAGGAACAGAAAACCTAATCAAGAAACCTCGTGCCGAAGTACAGGAAGAGCGGAAGGGGGGAGTTCAGTCTCCTGGGCATAGAAAGTTGAAGGCTGCGATAGAAAGACACCCAGCTATGCTTCATCAAAACGTCACAGATGGCTGCCTTCCTTGCCAGAATGGCACTGCAAAGAATCGGCAGACATGCTGGAGGTGCAAAGGCACCGGGGTGCCTCCACCCAACTGACACAGACTGCCAACACCAGAACCGACCCCACCTCTGCCTGGAACACCGCCTGAGCCACTGGTGAGAATGATGGAGCGCAAAGTTCCCAAATCGACAATTTGCCTCTCCGATATTTGTAGTCACATACTCCACTTCCCAGCGCTCAATGTTTCAATCTTGATGCATATGCCCAGGATAAACAGCACAATACAGATTTCAATCCGGATATGGCGACTGATGAAAGAACACCCACAGGTTAGTAAACTATCTGCAGTGTGGTAATGCAGCTAACATCCATTTTGCAGACTAGAGCAGCCTATTGAGCGAACCGGCAAGTGAAGACAAGCATTGATTGAAAGGAATGGGAGTTTTGAGTGTATTAATATCTACAATTAGCGGACACTGTGATGTATATTTTAAAGAATAAATTAATATGTATTATTAAGGAACAATGTCTTCATAGAGGTGGAGCTACATGAGAACGATTGAAAGGCCGCCGAAACACCATTAATGATAGCTTATGCCAATTCGAATGATTGAATGTTGCAGATACACCCGTGGTAAAATGTGCGTCAACAGAGCGTCAATGAATTCTGGACTTGTCAGTCACCTAATAAATGAGAGATGTTGTCGCTTGGCATCATACTGATATTATTGGCCGCCTTCATCGGCCAAAATGGTAGCTATGACATCGCTATTATCTCCTAACAATTAGCGTCAATGCAGCGTCAACGATTTCCGGTCTTCTATGTCAGGTGCTTAATAACTGATTTGGGAGTACTAATACATAATGAATATATTGGCTGCCTTTATAGGCAAAAGAGAAAGCAACACGCTCCATGCCCCATTCTGTAATTGAGCGTCAACAGAGCGGCCACGATTTGTGGTCTTGCATCTTGGGCAATCTAGGTGGCGCTTGATCATAGACATCTATAAACATGGCATTGGCAGCCTTTACAGGCAGATAAGATAGAGATATTCCCACGACAGCCTCCTAGACAGTAATAACTGATTTCATTTACGAAGTCGTGACTAAGTGCGCATGAGCGTTTTAGCTAACAGAAGCGGTCAAAACATTGTATATGGGCCATAACAGCAACATAGCCGTTTGATTAACCATGATGCAAGGCAAAAAATCATTGACGCTCTGTTAATGCTAATTTTTAAGGGATAGTAGCGATGCCTGCCCTTGCGTTTTTGCCAATTACCATGGCCAATTATTTCATTACGCATCAAATTGACCAATTCTGTGATCAATTACCCAACTTACAGGACCATATATCGTTGACGCTCCATTGACACACATTTTCAGAATGGTGCAGGGAGCGAGTCGCTGTCTCTATTGCCCATAAATGTGGCCATTACTTCGTTTATGAATGTTGGCAACCAATTGGCACACGGATTACCCAAGATGCAAGACCATCTATCATTGATGCTCCGTTGATGCTCATTTCCGGGATTGGGTAGGGGGTGGGTCTCACTTTGTTTTTGTTATAAAGGCAGCCAAAACATTCAAAAAAGATAATGCGGTACCGATGACAATATTTCTCGATTATCAGTGTGATTTCTGAATGAGACCGTAAATAGACAAACTCGAAACGCAGAACTGGAGTATGGAACTGACGCTTCTAGCCAAACCCAGCAAAATCCACGGGATGACGGGTACAGGTCCGGGTTTGGGCGACCAACAAGCAGTGCATCAGCAACCACCCTGGTTTCCATTTGAAACACCCGAGTCTTCCGTGCGGCGCTGACAGCTCTGGCGGAACCTCATACCCTCGGAGAGAGAATTACACTTTTCCCGTTTCCCAGGTGCTGGGTCGCATTGCATACTTACCTCTATTACTTCGCGCCTGGAATGTGGTAATGTATACGCACCATCAGAACAACAGGTGTGTTACACTCTTCGCAGGGGCTGCAGTTATGCTGTAGCCCTTTACCCAATGCCTGGCGATGTTTCTGCCTTTCTCCGGCTGAGTGCCACATTGAACCTCTCCGCTATTGCTATATATCGTATGCCGCACTTGCCCCATATATGTTCAGCTTTGAGATTTGGTCACATATATCAATACAGTCTTCGCTTCGAATACATCACTTGCCGGTGCATTTCCTTCGCCATTATTGTTTTTTACATGTCTGAAATATATAGTCCAATATTAACACTCTCTAGTACTATGCCCTCAGTCCTCCACATTCTGCGTTGATCCATCACCAGCTTCCGATGCTTATTCCTACTCATCTGCATCCGCATCGTCACCATGCTCGCACTCATACCCGTCGACATCACTGGTTCTGAGGTCAAACCCATGACGCCCTCAGTCCTCCACATTCTGCGTTGATCCATCATTGGCTTGCAATGCCTCTTCCTCCTCATCCTCATCCGCATCATCACCATCTTCGCCCCCATACCTGTTGACATCACTGGTTCCCAGATCAAACCTCTCGAGTTCAGTCGCAGGCTGTCGTCTCTGGCTGGGGGTGAGGATGGCATCGCACACGTCGCTTTCATCACATTCATCTTCGTAATCTCAGCTGCCCCCTGGCATCCCGAAATGAACTTCGCCATCCATGCAATTGATGTCTATCAGGATGTTTGGGTCAGTGCGTCAGGTTTCAGGCTCCTCAAGCGCCACTTCCGAGGTCAAATAATCAAGAAGAATAGCATCAGTAAGAAATATATCTGTCCGGGGGGAATGGCTCCGTCAGAGTGGACGCGCTCTGTCATAGCCGTCAGAGACACCCTGGTGGCGGATTACTCTGCGCCCGGCGTCAATTCAACGCATCACGTTCCATATCGCCCTCTGATCACTGTGTCACCATTTCTTCTCGTTCTGTTGGTCTCCTATTGTAAACGATCACTCTGGGGTTGTGGCCAACTGTGACCATACGTCGGAATGGGTTCATTGGGTACGCGCTTGCATCGGGATTGCAATGCGATGGGTGACGCTGCGAAATATCTCCTCGCGTTCCTTCTACCTGCTCCCAAAATGCAATTCTCTCTTCAGAAATATACGGGATTGCGAAGGGTGACACTGCAAAAATCTCTCCTCGCGTTCCTTCTACCTGCGCGCAAAATGCAATTCTCTCTTTACTAATTGTTCACATCATTCCAAGTGGCTAGATCTATGTGGCTATTGACAATCCATCACTCATTCCGTTCGTCTCCTGTCTTACTACTAGTAACTATATCCGGAATGACATGCACGCAGCTGACAATATTTCCCACGCCGAAAACTTGCAAAGCAACGCCTGCCGGTGCTTTTCTCACTTGTACAAATTTCGAGACGGGATCCAAGTTACCCCAGTTTTCAGGTAGTGTGGTGAGTACCAGGGCAAACCAGTACTCATCGAAAGTTCCATCCTCGTCTAGGAGTTTGATATTGAATAGTCGTTGCAGTTGCCACTGGAGACGCCCATTCAGCGCACCATAACACCTCCCCGGGCGTTGCTTTACCCATGCCCAGTCGTTCCGTCGATCCCTTCCGCGCCAGCTCTGGCTCGCTGTGCATCGACACATCTGAGATATGTGTTCACCATCTAAACCCTCAACTTGAACCTGAATACCATGGTGAATACAGAGCTCCATTGCGTGCAGTTGTTCATCCGATATATACGTCTTGTTACGACTCTTATGCTTGATAAACTCCCGCGTGCCGCTGAATATTGCCACACGGTGTGATGCGTCTTGTGTATTGTCGAGTAAAGCTCTGAAGTCTTTGATCATAGCGTGAGGATGCTTTCCATCATGGCGGTTTTGGGGCCCCTTGAATTCGGGCTTCGCATATGACTGGGAGCCCAGGGGGGCAGCCTGATCGGTACCGGAATGGAGGACTTTTCAGGCGGCAGCGCTGTTCTCCCGACGCTGAGCAAGGGCTTGGAGTTTGAGCTCTCTAAATTCGAAGCAGGGAATGCGACGCTGAAAGGTGATTACTTGCAGCAGGTAGTTGAGATTGTGATTGGAGGCATTCCAACCGTCCTTGAGGTTCGTTTTATGTGCTTGTTCATGTCTCTCCGCAGAATACCGGTGCAAGGCTGCATATCGACGAATCTGTTCCACCCAATGAGACATCAAGTGGATCTTCGGAAAGTTGAAGTCGGCATCCAACACCTTGGAAACATCTATCTTCTGGCTGATATAATCCCGCCAGGTGATCATTTCGCGCCGTTTCTTGGACGGCGTCCAAGATTCAGCATTTGTTTCCTCGTCTACCTTTCACTTCTTCGTGAGTTCCATTCTCAGGGCATTGGTTTTGGCCTTCGCCTGTTTGCCGGCTTGCCTGAGTAAGACAACATCTTTGATGGTGTGAAAACGATCCAAGGCGTCCTCCATGTAGCTCAAAGTTGCATCATCGCGAGATTTACATCGAGCATACATATAGAATTCTAACAATGCCCGTGTGCACTCAATTGCGCGATTGAAACTGGGACGCTGAGCGGGGCTTCCACCTTGTAGAGACTGGGTTACAACTCCAAGCAGGTACCGGCTCATTTCGTTCATCTCCTTCCTATTCCATTGGGAAACTTCCTCATATGACGTATTTTTTGGTGTGAGGTTGTGGTAAGCCGCCATGGATAACCAGATTCCATTGTACTTGTCACGGTGTTTTTGCGTCTTCATGAAGTGGAAAATCCACTTCTGGAGGTGGTCAAGCATGCCGATCTGCATTGTATGGAGGAGGTCGGGCTTCGGGAGGTCGCTCACGATACAGGGAATATGTCGAAACACGTTGAATCCTCGGTGGACACGGCACGACGAGAGTTCGGCATCGGCTGCCTTGGTGTTGCCATCGCTGAGCGTTCTAAATATGTTGTGATCCAACCGGGGGTGTTGCTTGTCAGAAGGCACACAATCTCCAAGTTCGTTCTTTAGACACTCGCACCAAAAACAAACATGCCACTCGAGATGATGTAGGTCGCTATAGTTAGGGCAATCTGCAAGCCATGGTGCTGAAACCAGTTTGCAACGCCTGAAGTTACCATCTGCACAGAGAATGTTGTATTACCCGCTCTCGGCGTTGGGATTTTGTTTAGAGGTGAGAGGCTGGAGTACACTCCGGAGTACTTTCTTCAGCACCTCTCGGTTTGTTTCCTGCTGATCATCCAGCCGCTTCTGAGGAATATTGCGGTTCTTGATTGGAATCGGCAGATGAGCGACCATTACGACGGTGTGCATTGAGGGCATCTGGCGGATCTTCGAAGATAGATTGCCAATTGTCATATATACAGGCCACTCTTTCTTGTCTGCAGCAAAATTTGAGAGATGTGTTCCATCGGACATGAAGATCAAGGGAACCAGTGTATCCCCCAGTCTGAGCGTTTCCTTAACTTCGATTAGCAGGCTATCAACCTCGAGTATCTCTGCTTACCTGTGTCTCCCACCACCAGTCTGCAGTGTGCATTTCAGTATAGAGGCGTTTCGGTGGTGTATCGATGTTAAAGCAACGCTGAGGGGTGTAAATGAGATGCTCGGCGTAGGCTGACTGCCACATCAAGCTTCTCATGGTTTTAATGATGTCTCGACTCCAGTATTTGATAGGCCGTTGGTGTTTGTCATTCGATCTCATATCCTCGAGAGTGTGTAGGTCCCAATCCCCGAGAACCTGATCATCTGTCATGCTAGCCACGAGCTTCTGGATGCGATCCCCGTTTTTGAAGCTTGGGAAACGCAGTGCGGTGTTTTCTTCCTTCAGCACATTGTCATAGTACGTCGTCATAACCTACTTCTTGATCCCACACTGGATATATTTGTACTCTTCACGCGTCGCAAACGGGTAGTAGGGATTCTTCTGTAGGTTCGTCTCAAGGCCACCCTGAGTGTTGCATTCCCATGGCTCAGCAATGTAATCACTCAGCAGAGCGCCGGCACCTGGATATGGTTCTGTCCGCGGCAGAGGAGGTGGCGGAGGTTGAGACTCCGAGTCTGCAATGTATTCAACGGGTTCGAGGTAGCGAAACGCATACAAGTCTTCGACTGAATCTTTGTCAGCGTTGAATCCACAACACTGAACAGGTTGAACGCGTCGGGGTGCGTTGCGAACAGGCAGATTCTTTGCAACTTGAAGGTGTTCACGATGGTGTAATTTGATATGTTTCAGTCACCAGCTGTCTGAGGTGAACTTCTTTCGGCATGAAAATTCGGGGCAACGGAATAGGGTCATCTCTGGCATTGTTGACGACACGGGAGGAGTGGAGTATTCATGGTAGAAAGGGACGAAAGTTGGAGCTGGGCCTGAGCAGTCTGGTGCGGGTATAAGCTCGCGATACTTGAGAGATTTATTGAGCCTCAAGCATCACGCCAGGAGTTGCAAAAACACTGCATGCGCGATGTCCCATAATACTATAAATAAATACAAACTAAACCCTGAGCAATCCAAAAACATCGCGACGAGGGTAATAATCAATGCCTGAGATAAATAGATTAGAACAAAGGAAACTAACAAGCCCACAACCCTAAGCCCAACGAACGAAACACCTCCACGCGTGCCTTAATCAGTGCCTGAGAAGAATAGATTACAGCAAAGGAAACTCATAAGACAAGAACCCGACTCTAACCCAAACGCACGCCTCCTCTGCAACGCGAGGACTGGTTCACTCCTCGCCTACCAAGCTATTCGGGCGCGCCTCAGGGACATGGACATCAGGAAGAGGGACATTGGGGAGAGAGGCATCGGGGAGAGAGACATCCTGGAGAGGGACATCCGGGAGAGGGACATCGGGGAGACTGTCGCCATCTGCCGATTTGCCGAGTAGCTACTGCTCCACATCAACATCCAAAGTGATTCCGGCTGCCTCAGCTTGTTGCAGGGTTGGCGCCACAGGGCGCGGTTTTTGCGGCGTCACAAGCCCCAAAAACTCCAGCCCACTGAGGGCATGAGTCTCCGGAGTTCTTGGTTGTGGGGGAGGCTCCGGGGTTTGTGGCCGTGGGGCAGGCGCCGGAGGTTGTGGCCATGGGGTACTCTCGCGCATCTCCTGGCCTTGGTCAGTTAGCACGGTTGGCTCATCGTCTACCATGGTATCAGCATCGTCAGCCGATGTATTTACCATCTCTCCCTGGCCAATCGTCCGAGGTGCTTTGCCATCATCCTCATCCTTATCCTCCTCCTCATCCTCATCCTCCTCCTCCACCACCTCCTCATCTTCCTTCGCTTCATCTTCCTCCTCATCATCTTCCTCCTTATCATTGTCACCATCCCGTTCCAGATCCACATCGCCGTCTAAATCAACGCTGTCCGGTGCGTCCACATCATCCTCCATGCGCATATCCACATCAGAATTATGTTCTGAGTCATATTCGCTGTCCGACTTCTCTGTAGGGTCGGTATCATCATCTGAGGAAATTGACACAGCGGGCGATGCTTCCGGCTCTAAATATACCCACTCTAGTTTGCCCTCCGTGTCCGAGTCTGTCTCATACATTTCCTTCTGCAACTGCAAAGCAACAGCACGAGAGATATCATCTTGCCCTCGGGTTTGTTCAACAATACCTTTCCCTTTACCGTGTCCATTCGCCTTCCCCTTCCCCTTCCCCTTCCCGTCCTTTGTTCCCTTCCCTTTCCCAGTCCCTTTCTCACCGCCCTGCGTGTCCTCCGCACCCTCACCATTGTCATTCTCATAGCGATTGCCAGGACGGCTCCTCCCAATGCTCGGCGCTCCGGTATCCGCCCAGTTCTCATCATCATCATCCTCGTCGATTATGTCATCCCAATTCAGTGGTCTAACGGCCAGGAAGTCACCTGGCTTGTACTGCCGGCAGCTTGATGGCTCAATCTTTGCCCTGAGATCATCACTACCGTACCAGGAGAAACATTCGCCGGTGCGTTTAACCTTTCCCGAGCAGGTTGTCTCCAGATTAGAGCAATTGACTTGATCGCCGAAGGCATGGGGGTTGTCCCACCTCCAATTGTTCATTTGATCGCGGGCTTTGTCAAACATTTACCCCATATATGAGCGGAACGCTGCCCACCACTCCCTAAAAGGTGAACTCCTGGTCCTGCGGTGGGGCCACATCTGCTGGAATTGTGAAAAGTGGCGAGTCGTGACTGGATCAAGAAAGATTATATCATAAAAGAGGTCCCTGGCCCTCTCATCCTTGACGCCGCAATCATTGTATATCCATATGAGTCTACGGAGGTGTTCCGAGATGAATCACTGTATATGGTCCCGATCCAACAACAAGCGTCGATTTATAACCGATGTCGGCATTTCTGCCCTTGCAGTTGCCTTGCCATTTCCTTCGCGGCTGCCCTTTGGTGCCATCGCTGCGAGTTGAAAATGACTCTACATCCAAGGCGTTAGCATTATGATACAGTTGAACGTAGCGGAAGGAAGCCGAAAGTGAATGTAGAAAGTTGTGTAGGTCATCGGGTGTGATTTGCAACAAGAGACGTTGTTTTGTGCAAGTCACGTGATGTCGAGATAGTTCAGGAAGCTGGCGGTGTGTTTATTTGCTGGCAGTGTGTTCAATACGGGAGGAAAAGAGAATCGAGGTGTAGGCGGGAAGACGGGATATATATACTCGGGTTCCTGCAATTTGGTTCATATTCTCCGTTTTGTTGGTTAATGAACACAAAACGGCCCAGCCTTCATCTTGCACAACCACCAGGCACCTCATGAATGAGGAACCTTGAGACGAGATTTAGTACTCACAGTGAGGACAGTTTCCCACGCTGGGCGTTGCTTTGGCATCACATAGCACTTCTACCGCTCAGACCTCATGCATCTCGGAGCAAACTGAGTAGTTCTCAAGTTGTCCCAACTGTGCAACCATCCAACACGGCTACCAATGCCTAGCAGTGGAAAAAGCACACACAACGGATGTCATAGGATAGAGAATACGTCATTGTTCACTTTGCGATGCTTTTAGCTCTGCCAAAGGGGGATTTCCACCGGGAAGCGGCAGATATACACAATCGATGGTTCGAAGCATTGTGCCAAGAACAAGTGCAATACGATGATAATCGCGCCAAGATGGCATAAACACCCTTCAAGCGGTGCAAATGGACCATCAGACGTTGCTGTAACAGTGAATATCAATGCTCAGTTTAATCTGAGTTTAATCTGATGGCAGTTAACCCCATAATTGAATGCTTTTGAAGGGATCTCGTCCCCGAGTATTGTCAGGGTTTAGAGTCTACCACGGTCTACACTGCGCCTCCCTTTTTTGTCGAATCCGTCCATGGTCGCTCAGATAGGAGTCTACCTCGCCTGCCGTTGCGTATGCATGCAGAGGATAGTATTCCTACCTACTTAAAGTCGAACATCCATATCGGATGATGCCTTCCCAAATCCCTCACCCTGTCACGTCTCTGGTCGTACGAAATGTTCGAAGTCGTCAAAATGAACAAAAGCATGGGTCTTCGGGGAATTCTCAACTTCCCCATGCTAAGAGACGCGTTTCCGTACCGGCTGGCGGGAGGGATTCATCTCAAGGAGGGAGATCCGTACCCTCTACAATCCAAGGTCAGAACTCCACCCCCTCATCTTTGCTGAACAATTGTTGCGTTGCAGATATCACTCAATGCGTGACTTCCACCCCGTCCGCTACACAGCGATGGTCAATAATGACTCCAACCGCCACGCCGGGTACAAGCAGTCGTAACACACCAGCTCCCGGCGGAACGATACAGACAAACTCAACGTGTCGCGTTGTATCCAGCCCCCCATTTGTCATTGCTAGCACTCCCACTCCTCTCAGCGGTCTTGAAAACATGCCTACCCCTATCCCGAATCCAGAAGCCCGCGCGATCATTACAAATCCACTGCGAATGAGAGCTACCGAAAAGAATCACAGACAGAGGCAGTGGCAATTGCAACCGCAGGCGTTGTCTACACCTCGATCAAAGGTCTCCGGCAGTCGCAGCATCCATCGATTTGGTCACTCAGACATGACGCGTCTTGTATTTGCAACGGGCAGACTCCTGGAGCTCTGCATTTGGAACAGACGGCCATTTATGAGTGCAAGCGACTCGGAAATGGTAAGTTATGCAACGCGACGAGTTGCGAAAGCATTAGCTGAAGGCCCACACTGGCAGATAATAGAGATGTACTGGAACACCGCTATGCAGCAAAACAACATTTGGTCCATAGCATTTGAGGCGCGCACAAAGGAGATCTTGAAAGAGGTATGCTGAAGCAACGGCCCACATTGGATATTACACACTCAAACCAGTACCAGGTTCGAGCACAAGTCGATAAGGTTAAATCCCCTTTTATTCAATCCGCAAAGGACAACATAGCAGAGCATTATGATCTCCACCGCTTTGAATCTGCCACAGAGCGTTGGGAATTCATTGATTCCCGTCTGGCAGACAATAAGTATCATTTTCCTGTTGCAGAGTGTGTGGAAGGTGGTGTACGCGGTCCAAATCCAACGCAGAGACAGTCGAAAGCTGCTAACGAATGGCCAGCATTCACTTTTCTTCCTGGCGGAAGCAATCCGGGGGTTTATCTACATCAAATTCTATCATCGGGCGAATTCCCGCGGTAAGTATGCTGATGGATTTTATCATTCCATCGTTAACGACAAGGATGGTCATATACCCTCGCCACTGATCATGATTACCTGCACTGCGTTGCGCCATGCTCTCGTGGAGTGGCAAAGGAACAAAGGTGTCCATCCGAAAGGGTCGAAGTCAAAGCTGAAAGCGGAAAGACCTGATCGCTCGAACTACTTCAACTACATGAATGATGGTGGTAAGACCGCATCCTGCTCACGCTGCAACGGGTCGCAAGTTGTTAACCTCGCATGGTGTTGCAGACACGTATACATTCCTGATGAAAACCTGGAACACACTACCGGAGAGCTACCAACAGAGGGTGTATAAAAACGCTGTTGCGACATTCAAGCGTCAGATCTCACAGGCGTAGAACCCAATGCCTGCCAAGGTCATCAGCGTGGAAGCAGTGCGTGTTGACAATGCTATTCTTCTTGACTATTTGACCTCCAAAGAAGTGCTTGAGGAGCCTGAGATCGGAAGCACTGACCCAAACATCCCGATAGACAACGATCGCACGGATGACGAAGTGCATTTCGGGATTCCAGGGGGCCGTGGGGATTACACAGATGAAGGTGACGAAAGCGACGCGCGCGATGCCATCCTCACCACCAGTCGGCGACAACGGCCCGCGACTGAACTCGAGATGTTTGACCTGGGGACCAGAGATGTCGATGGGTATGAGGGCGACGATGGCGATGATGCGGATGCGGATGAGGAGGAAGAAGCATCTCTAGCCGATGATGGATCAACGCTGAATGTGGAGGACTAAGAGCATAGTACTAGAGAGTCTGAAGATTGGACATGGCGATGATGCGGATGCGGATGAGGAGGAAGAAGCATCGCTAGCCGATGATCGATTAACGCAGAACGTGGAGGACTGTAGGCATAGTACTAGAGAGTGTGAAGATTGGACAGTATATTTCAGACCTGTAAAATACGATAATGGCGAAGCAAATGCAACGGCAAGTGATGTATCCGAAGCGAAGACTGTATTGTAATAAGTGACAACATCTCAAAACTAAGCATATATGGGGAGAGTGCGGCATCCGATATATAGCAATAAGCGGAGAGGTAAAATGTGGCACTCAGCTGGAGAAAGGCATAAATATTGCCAGGCATTGTGTGAAGTGCTTCAGCGTAACTGCAGCCCCTGCGAGGAGTGTAACACACATGTCGTTCTGATGATGCGTATACGTCACCACAAAGTAAAGGAGGTACGTATGCAACGCGACCCGTCGCCAGGGTGACGGGTAGCGTGTAATTCTCCTTCCGAGGGTACAAGGTTCTGCCAGAGCCGTCAGAGCCGTCCAGAAACCTGGGTATTTCAGACGGAAACTAGGGTCGTTTCTGAGGAGCATTGTCAACACGCGCTGCTTCCACCCTGGTCACCACGGCAGGTGTGGGGTTCTCCGCCTGTTGGACCAGACTTTTGACTGTAGCAAGAGTGTTTCTATACACCATCTGATGGTAGCTCTCCGGTGTTGTGTTCCAGGTATTCATCAAGAATGATCATATGTCTGCAATGCCAGGCAAGGTTAACAATTTGCGACCCATTGCAGCGTAGCAGGATGCGTTCTTACCACCGTGATTCTTGCAATTGAAGTAGTTCGAGCAATCAGGTCTGTTTGCTTTCAGCTTTGACTTGGAAGCTTTCGGATGAACACCATTGATCTTTTGCCACTCCAGGAGAGGATGGCGGAATGCGGTGCAGGAAAATATGATCAGTGGCGAGGGTATATGACCATCCTTGTTGTCAATCATGGAATTATCAAATCCATCAGCATACTCACCCCAGTTATTCGTCCGATGATGAAATTTGATGTAGATACACCCCGGGATTGCTTCCGCCTGGAAGTGAAGTGGACGCTTGACATTTGTTAGCAGCTTTCGACACTCTCTGCGTTGGATTTGGACTGCGTACACTACCTTCCACACACTCTGCAACAGGAAAATGATATTTATTGTCTACCAGAAGGGAATCAATGAATTCAAAACACTCTGCGTTGGATTCAAAGTGGTGGGGATCACATAGCTCTGCTATATTGTCCCTTGCTGATTGAATAAACTGGGGTATAACCATATCGACATGTGCGCAAACCTGGTACCGGTTTGAGCATGTAATATCTAACGTGGGCCGTTGCTTCAGCATACCCCTTTGAAGATCCCCGTCGTGGATGCCTCAAATGCTATGGACCAATGTTGTTTTGCTGAATTGATGTGTTCCAGTACGTCTCTATTATCTACCAGTGTATGGCTTCAACTGATGCTTTTACAAAGCGTCGCGTTGCATAACTAATCGTCTCCAAGTCGCTTGCACTCATGAACAGCGGTCTTTGCCATATGTAGAGTTCCCGGAGTCTGCCCATTGCAAACACATGCCGCGTCATGTTCGACTGACCAACTAGATGGATGCTGCGACTTCCGGAAACCACTGATCGAGGTGTTAACACCTCCTTCTTTTGCAATTGCCACTTCCTCTGGCTCTGACACCTCTCTGTAGCTCGCGTGCGCAGTGGATTTGTGATGATCACGCGGGGTTCTGGATTTGGGATGGGGGTAGACAGGTTTTCAAAACTGCTGAGAGGAGTGTGAGTGCTAGCAATGCAGGATGCGGGGCTGGATACAATGCGACACGTTGTGTGTGTCTGTGAGGTTCCAAGGTGTGCTGGTGTGTTACGACTGCTTTTACCCGGTGTGGCGGTTGGAGTGATTATTGACCGTCGTTGTATTGCGGACGGGGTGGTATCTGCAACTCGAGAATTGTTCAGCGAAGATGAGGTGGTGGAGTTCCGACCTTGGATTGTAGAGGCTGTGGAACTCTCTCCTTGAGAGGAATCCCCCTTGCCAGCCGGCACAGAATCACGGATCTTAGCAGGGGGAAGTTGAGAATTCCCTGATGGTGCATGCTTTTGTTGATTCTGACGATTAGCAAGACTTCGAACAGTTTGTACGACCGGAGACATGACAGGGTGAGGGCCTTGGGAAGGCATCCTCAGACATGGTTGTTTGACGTTAAGACTGTAGGAATGATTTCATCTGCATGGGTATGCAACAGCAGGCGAGGTAGACTCCGAATTGAGCGACCATGGAAAGATTCGACAAAGAACGGAGGCGGGTTGTAAACCGCACAAGACTCTATACTGTGACACTCCTCGCGGACGAGAACCCTTCAGAAGTATTTAATTATGGGGTTAACTGCCATCAGATTGAACTCAGATTAAACTCGGCATTGATATTCACTGTTTCAGCCACGTCTGAAGGTCTATTTGCACTGCTTGAAGGGTGTTTATGCCATCTGGGCGTGATTATCATCGCATTGCACTCGTTCTTTGCACAATACTTCGAACCATCAAGTAGTATATCTTCACCTTCCCGGTGGAAATCCCCATTTGGCAGAGCTAAATGCATTGCAAAGCGATCAATGACATATTCTCTATCCTATGCCATCTGTAGCGTGTGCTTTTTCAAACACTTGGCATTGGTAGCTGTATTGGATGGTTGCACAGTTGGGGCAGCTCGAGAACAACTGAGTTTGGTCCGAGGTGCACGAGGTCTGACCAGTGAAAGTGGTATGCGATGCGAAAGCAACACCCAGTGTCCCAAGCTGTTGTCACCGCGAGTACCAAATCTCGTATTGAGGCTCCTCATTCATGAGGTGCTTGATGGTTGTGCAAGATGATTGCTGGGCCTTTTTGTGTTCATTAACCAACAAAAAGAAGGATATGAATCAAATTGCAGGAACTGGAGTATATATATCCCTTCTTCCTGCCTACACCTCCATTCTGTTTTCTTCCAGTATGAGACACACCGCCAGCATCCTGAATTATCTCGACATCACATGACCTATGCAAAGCAACGCCTCTCGTTCCGAAACACAGCCGATACCCTACACAACTGTGTACATTCACTCTGGGCTTCTTTCTGCTACGTTCAACTGTATCATAATGCTAACGCCTCGGATGTAGATTGATTTTCCACTAGCCGGGATGGCAGCAAAGGGCAGCTGCAAAGGAAATAAGACGGCAACTGCTAGGTCAAAACTGCTGACATCCGTTATAAATCGACGCTGGTCTTTGGATCAGAACTTTATAAAACGAATCATCTCGGATCACATCCATGGACTCATACGGATATACAATGCCAGCAGCATCAAGGATGAGTGGGCATGGGATCTCTTTTATTATATATTCCTTCTTGATGCAGTCACGACTCAGCACTTTTCACAATTCCAGCTGATGAGGCCGCACCGCAGGAGCAGCAGTTCACCATTTCGGAAGTGGTGCGCAGCCTTCCGCTCATATATGCAGCAAATGTTTGAAAAATCCCTTCACAAAATGAACATTTTGGAGGTGGGACAACACCCGTGCCTGCGGGGATCACGTCAATTGCTCAAATCCACAGAAAAACAGCTCGGGAAAGGTTAAACGCACCAGTGAGCGTTTCTCTTGGTACGGTAGCGATGATTTCGGGGCAACCATTGAGCCGCCAAGCTTCCGGCAGTACAAGCTAGGCAACTTCCTGGCCATTAGAACACAGAATTGGCATGAGATAATTGACGAGGATGATGATGATGAGAACTGGGCAGATCCCGGAGGGCCGAGCAGTGGAAGGAGCCGTCCTGGCGATGACAATGACAATGACGACGGCGCGGGTGACGAGGACATGCAGAGTGTTGAGGAAGGGACCGGGAAAGGGAAGCGAACACAGGATGGGCAGGGGAAAGGGAAGGCGACTGAGGCCGGGAAGGGGAAAGGGAAGGGGAAGATGAATGGACACGGTAATGGGAAACTTATGGTTAAACAAACCCCAGAGGGAGATGATTTCTCTCGTGCCATTGCTTTGCAGTTGCAGAGGAAATGTCAGAGGCAGACTTGGACATGGAGGGCGAACTAGAGCGAGTATATTCACAGCCCAAAGCATCGCCCGCCGTGTCAATTGCCTCAGATGATGATACCGACTCTGCCCAGTTGGACGGCAAATATGACTTAGAACATGATCCTGATGTGCAAATTTGCATTGCGGATGATGTGGACGCACCAGATGGCGGTGATTTAGATGGCGATGTGGATATGAGAAGGGATGGTGACGATGAAGAGGAGGATGATGAAGAGGAGGAAGATGAAGAGGAGGAGGATAAGGATGAGGAGGGTGAGGAGGAGGAGGAGGATGAGGATGAAGATGAGGATGATGGCAAAGAACCTCAGATGATTACCCAGGGAGAGATGGTAAATACATCGGCGGACGATGTAGATACCACGGTAGATGATCAGCCAATGGTGCTATCTCAGCAAGGACACGAGATGCGCGAGCATACCCCACAGCCACAACCTCCAGCTCCTGCCCCACGGCTAAAACCCCTGAGCCTCGCCCACGACAACGAACGCTGGAGACTTATCCCCTCAGTGCGCTGGAGGCTTTGGGACTTGTGACTTCACAAGAACAATGCCCAGCGGAGGGAAGTCTGCAAGAAGCTGATGCAGCCGGAAACACCTCGGATCCGGATGTGGATCAGCAGCTGCCCTGCGAATCAGCAGGCGACAACAGTCTCCCCGTTTTCCCTCTCCCCGATGTCCCTCACCCTGATGTCCCTCTCCCTGACGTGCACCCAGATGCCTCTGTAGGCGAGGAGTGAACAAGTCCTGGCGTTGCAGAGGAGGCAATGGTTGTTGCGTTCTGGTTAGGGTCGGGTTCTTGTCTTGTTCTTTTTCTTTGTTCAAATCTATTTATCTCAGGCATTGAGTATTACATGTGTCATGAGGTTATCGGATCGCTCAGGGTTTATTTTATTCATAGTATTATGGGACATCGCGCAGGCAGCGTTTGTGCATCTCCTGGCATGTAAGGAACCTCCTCATGATGGTATTGAGGCTCAATAAATCTCTCAAGTTAGCGGAAAGTATTGGGAGCTTACACACCAGGCTGCTCAGGCCCAGCACCAACTTTCGTCCCTTTCTACCCTGACTACACCACTCCTCGGAAGTTGTTGACAATGCCAGAAACACCTCTTTCCATTCCCCCAAGTTTTCATGCCGAAAGGAGTTTACCTCAGACAGCTGGCGATTTAAACATATCAAATCACACCATCCTGAACACGTTCAAGTTGCATGCCAGAGGAATCTGACTATTCGGAGCGCGCCCCGACGCATTGAACCCGCTCAGTGTCGTGAATTTGAGGCTGACAGGGATTCAGTCGAAGACTTCGACTTGTTTCCCTACCCGAGTCACGTTGAAAACATCGCAGACTCAGAGTCCCAACCACCGCCACCTCCTCTGCCACGGACGGTAACATACCCTGGCGCGGGCGCTCCACTGAGCAATTACATCATTGAGCCATAGGAACACGACGCTCAGAGTTGCCTTGAGATGAATTTACAGAAAATTCCTTACTACCCATTTGTGATGCGTGAAGTGTACAAATATATTCAGTGTGGGATCAAGAAGAAGTGTATGATGACGTACTATGACAACATGCTGAAGGAAGAAAACGCCACTCTGCGTTTCGCAAGCTTCAAACATGGAGATGGCATCCAGAAGCTCATGGCTAGCATGCCAGATGATCAGGCTCTCCAGGAGCGGGAACTACACACACTCGAGGATATGAGATGGAATGACAATGACCAATGCCCTGTCAAATACTGGAGTTGAGACATCATCAAAAGCATGAGATGATTGATGCGGCAGCCAGCCTACGCCAAGCATCTCATTGACGACCCTCAGCGTTGCTTCAACAGCGATAAGCCACAGAAACGCCTCTATACTGATATGCACACTGCGGACTGGTGCTGGGAGACACAGGTAAGCAGACATACTCGAGGATAATAACGCGTTAATCGAGGTTAAGGCAACCCTCAGACTGGCGGATACTTTGGTTCCCATGATCTTCATGTCCGACGGAACGCATCTCTCGAATATTGCCGGCAACGAGAAAGAGTGGCCTGTATATATGACAATTGGCAATCGATATTCGGAGATCCGGCAGTTGCCCTCAACGCACACCGTTGTAATGGTCGCACTCCTGCCCATGCCAATCAATAACCACAATATTCCTCAGAAGCAGCTGGATGCGCAGCGGCAAACGCACTGAGAGGTGCTGAAAGAAGTACTCTGGAGGTTAGTCCAGCCACTCACCTGTACACGAAATACCTCAGCTGGGAGCGGGTATTACGACGTTCTCTGTGCAGATGGTAACTTCAGGTGTTGCAAACCAGTTTTAGCAGCATGGCTTGCAGATTGCCAAGAGTATAGTGACTTACATCATCTCCAGTGGCATGTCTGTTTTTGGTCTCAGTATCCTATGAACGAACTTGGAGATTATGTCCCTCCTGACAAGCAACACCCCCGGCGGAATCACAACCTATATAGAATGCTCAGTGATGCCAACACCAATGCAGCCGATGCCGAACTGTCACCCCATTATGTTCAGTAAGGATTGAACGTGTGTCAACATGTTCCCAGTATCATGAGCGACCACCCGAAGCCTGACCTCCTCCATACACTGCAGATTGGCATGCTTGACCACCTCCAGATGTGGATGTTTCACCTCATGAATACGCACGAACAGCTCGACAAGTACAATGCATCTGGTTTTACATGCCTGCTTACCCCGACCTCACACCAAAAAATACGTCATATGAGGAAGTTTCTCAATGGAATGGAAAGGAGATGAAGGAAATGAGCCGGGACCTGATTGGAGTTGTAACCCAGTCCCTATGCGGAGGAAGCCCCGCTCAGCGTCCCATATTGAATTGTGCAATTTAGTGCACATGGCTATTGTTAGAATTCTATATGTATGCTCAATATAAATCTCACGATGATGCAACTTTGAGCTACATGGATGGCGCCTTGCGTTGTTCTCACACCTTCAAAGATGTATTCTTACCCGGGCGAGCCGGCAAAATGACCAAGGCCAAAGCCAATGCCCTCAGAACGGAACTCGTGAAGAAGCGAAAGGTAGACGAGGAAACAAATGTTGAAACTTGGATGCTGTCCAACAAGCAGCATGGCATGAACGCCTGGCGGGATTATATCGGCCATGGGATGGATGTTTCCAACAAGTTGGATGCCGCCTTCGACTTTCCGAAGATCCAGTTGATGCCTCTTTGGGTGGAACAGATTTGTTGATACGGAGCCTTGCAACAGTATTCTGCCGAGCGACATGAATCAGCACATTGAATGAACCTTCAAGGGTGTTGGAACGCCTCCAATCACAATCTCAACTACCTGCGGCAAGTGATCACCTGTCAGCGTAGCATACTCTGGATCGAAATCAGAGAGCTTAATCTCCGAGCCCTCATTCAGCGTCGGGAGAACACCGCCACCACCTGCAAAGTCATTCCTCCTGGTGCTGATCTGGCTGCTCCCCTAGGCTCCCAGTCATATGCGAAGCCTAAATTCATGGGACCTCACAACTGCCGTGATGGAATGTCTCCTGACGCTATGATGAAAGACTTCAGAGCATTAGTTGACAATACACAAGGCACAACGCACCGTGTGGCAATATACAGTGGCACATTCAAGGATATAAAGCCTAAGAGTCGTAACAAGACGTATATATCGGATGAACAACTGCACGCAATCGAGCTCTCCATTTACCATGCTATTCAGGTCCAAATTCAGGGTTTAGATGGTGAACACATAGCTCAGATGTGTCGATGCACAGGAAGCCAAAGCTGGCGCGGAGGGGATCGACGGATCGACTGGGTGTGGGTGAAGGAACGCCTGGGGAGGTGTTATGGCGCACTGAATGGGCGTCTCCTGTGGCAACCGCAATGTTTATTCAAAAGCAAACTCCTAACCGAGAATGGGGCTTTCGTTGAGTCCTTTTTAGACCTGCCGCTCACCACAATACCTGAAAACTCAGGGAACTTTGAACCTGTCCCGAAATTTGTACAATTGAGAAACGCACCGGCAGCGGTTGCTTTGCCAGTTTTCTGCATGAGAAACGTTGTCAGCTGCGCCCACGTCATTCCAGAGATGGCTACAAGTAGTAAGACAGGACACAGACGCAACGAGCGATGGATTGTCAACAGCCACATAGATCTGGTGACTTGGAATGATGTGTATAATTAGTAAAGGGAGAATTCCATTTTGCACGCAGGTAGAAGGAACGGGAGGAGTGATTTTTGCAGCATCAACCTTTGAGTTGCAATCCCAATGCAGGCATGTACCCAATGAACCCATTCCGACGTATGGTCACAGTTCTCCACAATGCCAGAGTGATCGTTTAACATAGGAGACTGACAGAAGGAGAAGAAACGGTGAAACAGCGATCAGAGGGCGATATGGAATGTGACACATTGAGTTGATGCCGGGTGCGGAGTACCCCGCCACGGCGGTGTCTCTGACACCTGTCATTGTGCTCGTGCACTCTGACGGAGCCATACCGCCCAGACTGAAATGTTGTTTGCTTATGTGGGTCAGGTTTGTGGAGGGGTCTGGAACCAAACTGAACAATTTTTCTTTTCTGAACCTAGACATCTGGCGGGTTAACCGGACCCATTGCTAACACTACATGGATCGAAAGTTGAAATAGATTCATGTGGTGATCCATTTGGATAATGGGAAAGCATCCCAGCAGAGTTGTGAAATCTATCATGACTAAGTATATGTACAGGATTAACAAGATCACAGGTTACTATTAAAAGGAATCTAGGGCTGCAAGGTGGGATATGGAGATGGTAATTGATAATGAGAATATGTAGCTGCTCATGTGTACACTAAATACTAGTTTGTCAGTTTATTCTGGGTATATAATCAATAGAAAATTGACAAAATACTTTCAACATGTGGATGAATTCAAAATCACCATTTAAATGGCAACTGGCGAAATGAAGGTAAGCCTTTGATAACCAAATACGAGACCTGGCAGGGATCATTGTAACTATACATGTGAACCCTAAACGCTAACAGTGAGCTCTGCCATGACCAGGGCAATCAGGTGAGAAGCCTCTGACAGGATTAGAGCAAGAATTCCTGCACAGTCGAATAGCTGACAGCGGGCACCAACATGACCCGGCCAATTACATGAGAATCCTCTTAGAAGATCATGGGAATATATGTGTGGACTCTGACAGCTGATAGTGTGCTCTGAGAAAACCAGGATACTAGAGTGAGAAAACTCTGCAAAGATCAGAGTGGCTATACATGTGAATTCTGGCAGCTTATCATAGGCTCTATCAAGGCCAGTGTGATATCATGTGGGCCCTTTCACAAGATGACAGCTGACTACAACTTCTGGCAACGTAGTACAATTGTACAGGAAACCTCTGCCAAATGACCCATAGTGCAGATCTAATATGCTGCATTAAACCATGACATGCACAAACACTGTCACTATCATGCTGAGTGTACTTAGTTAGTACACCAAAGTAAGTGGGTAATGGGGAAATGCAACACTAAGCATACCATGTGTTTTGCATTTGTTATCCACATTACATATAATTGCTCTAGGCTAAATCCCATTGCCTGCCATTATGGCTGGTACAGGGGACTACTGGATGTTATATGGCTTGCAATATATTACCCCCCAAAAAATGACATTTTCTGATGTTGGATGTGGGTAGGTGACATTCAATCCTGGTGGGCTACAGAAGGTGCTTGGAGCCAGTCAATCAATGTTGGCTGCTGGTGGTATGTGAAAGCTTCCAGCTATCTGGTGACTCTGGCTGGCTGCAGACAACACTCTGGGATGGTTGATCTCAGCAGGTTGAAGTCAGTGATTGTTCCAACCAGGTTAAGAAGGAGATGAGACTGCCCTCAGGGCTGGGCTTGAGATCTTCAGAATGTAACAAGTGAGCTCACGTTCAATGCTCAGAATGCTCTCCGCCAATGATGTCTTGGTCCAGGTAGGTGGCAATATTGGGAAGTTGTAAGGAGCTGGCTGCAGACATTTCTCCGACAAACAATATAGCCAAGTATACAGAGTACACTTAGTAGTTTGCTCGAGATTATGAGAAACGAAGAAGTGCACTGAAATTCTGCACTCTGAGTACCGGCTGCAGACAATCGATGTGGGCTGGCTGGAGGGCATACTCAGGAGTTCTCAGGGGCTGATTGCAGATGGTATTTGGTCCAACTGGACAAGGAAAGCGTTAGAAATTAGGGATTGGTTACGGTTCTGGGGTCCTAAACGATCACTTGATGATGTTGTCATGTGGCAATTGAATTAGGTTCATCAATTACAAGCCAGCATTATCGCCACACCAATGACAACCAGGCATAAATCCCTCGATCACATTGTCACCTCCCACCCTCGAGTGTTATCTCAGTTGCAATGGTGCATTAATACAATGCAAACACATATCGCTATATTCTCTATGGATACAGATTAAGAATGACACCGGCCATCATCACCTCTAAATGAAGTGACTCTCAATTGGCATCAGCTATGGCCAGCCGGATGGAGACACTTGAGCAAGATATGAAATCCAGCTATTGACTGGTACAAAGAGGTAGATGCTCTGGAAGACAACAGCCCGATGGATACCAATCAGTCTGGAGATATGGAATCAGAAGGATACAATTGGCCTGGAAAGACTGGAGGATTGAAAGAATACCATTTGCTCGGAGGAAGTTCAGGTTGACTTGGTATCAGAGCAAGGGGATTGGAGAATGAGAGGCTAGTGAGCATTTATCCAGAGAAAAGCGTAGTTAGAATTAGCAGTTGGAGCACAGAGGGAAGAGGTATAAGAACCTCTTGATTCTCTGCTGGTATAGAGGGCAACTTGCTCACAACAGAGAACAAGTCTTAACAATATATTTGGATTGGAAGACTATTCTCCATTTATTCTATTGTGATTACTTTCTGAACCTGAGTGAAGCTTCGAAGTGAGCCTGCTATTAGTCCTTCAATAGATCCATTATCAAGTCTGATAGTGAGACAAGATAGAGGGATACTTAGGAGGCATACTTCTAGTTGAGTGTATCTTGGAGTCGATTCCTCCTATGTTACACTATACTTTCAAATGAAATCTCAATCAAACATCACCTCATGATATTCGAGATCCTCTTCACCACTTCCGATACCCTACTGTACCCATATATTCCCCACGCTATCTAAACTTACTTGAACACCCCTTCTACCAAAACCTTCTTTGATAGTCCCAAGTTTGAGATCTCCAATCCCTGGGACTCTCTAACTGAGGAAGAATATATCGAAGATATCCTCAAAAATTACTGTGAGGAAACAGACTGCTCTGATTACGAACGAAGACCATTTCACATCTTTGGACATAAACCAAGTGTTTTCATCGGTCATTGTTACCAAGCAAGAGGAAACAACTAAACACTGCATAGTTCTCAAGCAGTAGACCGTGTGTTTATCAGAGGTACAATGTTTAAGGGTAGAAAGAAGGAGTTATATCCTGATACCCAGAGAAACAAGTGCGAAAGCAGTGGAACAATATCAGCCTATTACCAACGAACAAGTTTCCATATAGGCAGTCAAGTTGTACAATGCATTAACTGCAGACTTCGATGGATTGGAAGCTCTCGTCTCAGAATCTGTATCAAAATCCATCAATATTCAACACGATATGGGCCAGCTGGTGGATGCCTATATGTTGATGATCAGCAAACAGAATACCTTCTATGATCAGATGACTAGGGGAGTTGAAACCTTGTGCCATAATGTGTACGCTCCATGCAGAGATATCATTTTGCAGTCTCAAACCTTTGCGGCCAATGTCAAAGGAGAAATGCCAGTCATTGCAGCCAACACATTTCAAGATTACGAGAATCTGAAACATGCATTCAACACCCACCTCACATGCAATAATAGTGCATGGGCCAGAATAGCAGCAGTACTCAGAGAGAGACAAGATGCTGAAAATGCGTTGGCAACATGGTTGGAAGTTCAAAGGTTGAAGATGGAAGAAAATAGGCTGAACACTGAAAGAGCAATGGCAAGGGTACAGAATACACAATGTATGGCAATAGAGAACAACAAAGGGAACCCAGAGGAGTATTTCAAGACGCAACGTTCAGCGCTAGCTTCAACCAAGAGAGAAATGAAAGCCAATAAGAAACAATGGCACGGGCCTTCACAGAGTTCCAGGAAACGATGGAAGAGAAGCTGACAAAAGTCCCAAAGTAAACCCGATGCTCCATCCGATCTCTGCCAAAATCAGTTGCAGAAGACAATTAACCTGAGAACCCGGAAGGAAACCCAAATCGACCACAGGATGGAGCCCTTATGGGAACCACAAGTGGTATCGAGTGGATTTACAGTCAAAGAACTGGGAAATGGGAAATCATCAAAAACAAAAGCGCGGAGGATGTCTCCCTACCACCCTCTACACCACTATCCAGTCAGGCCAGAAGTGGAGGGGGTGGTTCCGGAGGAGGAGGAGGAGGGGACGGATCAGGCAATGGCAACTTGGTTGGTAAATCAGATGAGCCACTGCTTCCCCCATTCCCCAATGGAAATGACCCACATGCCAGTTCAAGCTCATCAGATAGCAGCAACAACCCCAGAAGAGGGTGGGGTCTGGGAAGACTACCACCGCTACCACCGGGAGGTTCAACAATAAACAGTGGTTGTGTTCCAGGATACAGCCCTTGTCGAAGGTATGAAATGAAGATGGGCCAAATGAACCTCCCAAAGTGTCCAAAGGAGATGCATCAGATGATATCGAAAGTAGTTCCACTCAGTCAAAAATTACATGGAGTGGCATCGTACAGACTTCAAGGATGATATCCATATGATCATATTGATTGGATGTGTAACGGATGGAAAAGCCGGAACCTAGTACGATACAAGAGCTGAGTATTTGAAACAATACTTCAAGGTGGAAGAATGGAACCCATTTGTCACTGCAATGGAAGAGAGATTCCTCGACAGACAAGAAGGAAGGAAAGCCCTAGGCAAAATGAGTGAACTCAGGCACAAGGGAGACATTGAGAGCTACCTAACGGACATGGAAACCCTCAATTACAAGGTCTGCCTAGTTGGCACCTGTTGGAGGACCTTGCTTAGAGATCGGCTTTCAGAAGATTTCCAATATCGCCTGTCAACCGCCCAATTATAACCTCGCAAGGACATCCACTATGTAGAGAGCATTCGAAGGGTTGGACTTGCAATGAAGGAATACCTGATCCTGCAGAAGAAGCAGTCTTCGAAGGATAATTCTTCAAGTCTTAACAAAAAGGATGAGAAAAGGAAGTGTCAGGATGAAAGGGATCAAAGCGATGACAAACCCAAGGATTCTGGATCAGGAGAGAAGTCTGGCTCCAAGAAACCCAAGAAAGAGGTCAAGACTAGAGGTCAAACTCCTGTCCATATGGACAAGATGTAAGCCCTGGAAGCAATCGCCACTTCTCTTGTCGAGGCACGATTTGAAAAGGGCGAGTGTGGTCATTGGGGCATGGACAACCACACATGGAAACTCTGCTGAAAATGAATTGTGGCTTTATCCTCCGAAGGCAAAAGGCCAAAACCCAATGATGGCCGTCCAAAAGATGCCTCATCCGTGGCAGGAGCAGCTGGGAGCCAGCCCAGAGCTCAGGTCTCTGCATCCAGATGAATTTACAAGGTAGATTGCAATGATGAGATGATCATTGATTAAAGGGATACTGTGGTACAGTCGTATGATATTGAGGCAGTGGTACTTATCTACATGGAAATATGGAAATGGAAACGATAGTGTTTTTATTATATAGCTTTCATAATTGGGATTGAATGAAAAGGATGCCTGAGGATGGGTTTAGTACTCGAAATGTGCTGGCCAAATAGCATTCAGTTTGGATGCAAAGTGATCATACATACATACCTATCCATACATTGCAACTCTTCCCTGTCAATAACTCATGACCCATTGTGGCCAGAGCTGTGTCGAAATGCAGTTCATCATGAATACCTCACGAAAATCGAATGCTTCACCTTCCAGCAATTCAATAACCCCCACTGAGACACTAAAACAAGCTCCAACCAAACCTAACTCAGGTAGGAGACCTGAAATCAAAATGTTGATTTCATTTGGAGGAAAGAAGAAGATTCTAGCAAGAGTGCTACTCGATTCTGGATGTACTACACATATAGCCTCAGAGAAATTGTTCACAGAACACCATGTCCAATTTGGTACCCGCAAGGAGCATTAGGAAATTCAGAACTTTGGCAGAGACACAGTAGAAGATTGCGGATGGTGTTATACCTTCCCAATTACCTGTCAACATGGAGACTGTTATTCCAAAGAGACCTTTGAGATAGGTCCGATGGAAGATTCCTGCGATCTGAAGCATCCATATTGGTGTATCGTCAAACACAAAGCCAAAGTATTCACAAATGGCGGAATAATCAACTTCAAGAGCGAGGAATGCAAGAAGATATACCCAAGGCATAAGTGCACTTCACTCAGTACTGAAATCGATGATACTATATTAGATTATGGGAATGATCCTCGATAGATTGGAATTATTGGAAACCTCACAATGAATGACCAGGACGAAATGGAAATCAATTGGATTGATAAGATTCCATGGCAGTATCGAGATTATCAGTCTCTGTATACTGGAGAAGTCTCCAATGTCTTGCTACCTCCCCGATGATTGGACCACGCCATTAATATCCAATCCGGAAAGGAACCCCCCTTGGGACCTATCTTCACTCTCTCAGAAAATGAGTTATCAGTACTCAAGAAATACATCAAAGAAGGGCTCCACCAGGGAAAGATTCGCCCAAGCAAGTCACCAGCAGGTGTACCTATCCTCTTTGTTCCAAAACCTCATGGCAGAGGCCTACGATTGTCCATAGACTATCCAGAAATCACTCAGGTCACCATTATGAATAGAGGACTGCATCATTCGAGGAATGAACTCCGAAATAGGATACAGGGTGTTCGGGTCTTTACCATAATCAACCTCAAGACTGGATTCCACCTCGTCTGAGTAAAACATCAAGACGAGTGGAAGACAGCATTTTGTACGAGATATGGCCTATATGAATATACTGTCATGCCCTTTGGTCCCGTGAATGCCCCAGCTATATTTCAAGATGCCATGGAAATTTTTTTTCGAGATATGCATGATGGAGGACACCGCATCTACATGGACGACTTCTCAATCTATTCAGCCACAGAAGAAGATCATACCCATGCAGTCCTGGAGGTACTCTGATGACTGAAGGAAAACGACCTTGCAATCGCACCAGACAAATGTGTATGGCATGCCTCTAGAGTTGAAATTCATTGGTATATCATATCTTTGGAGAGAATTCAAATGGCTGTGGATAAGATCAAAACCATTCTGAAATGGCCCAAACTCGAATGCAAACAAGACAGACAGATGTTCTTGCAATTGACCAACTTTTATTGACGATTGTTCAAAAGATTTGTAAGATAGATGGAGCCAATTACAGATCACCTCAGAAATGGAGTAACATATGAGTGGTCTCATGAATATGCTAAGGCACTCCAGGACTTTCAGGACCAGGTTACCAAGGCTTCAATCCTAAAGCACGTCGAACCTATGCATCAAATTGTTGTGGAAACCAATGCGAGTGATTTGGCTGTTGGTGCTGAACACTCTCACGTTATGGATGGACGATTACACTCCATTGCATTCTATTCCAGCAAGATGGATAAAGCAGAGATCAATTATAATATCCATGATAAGGAACTCATCACTATAGTAGCTGCATTGGAGGAGTGGAGATGTTACCTCGAGGGAGCTCACCATCAGATTCTGATCTATACAGACCATAAAAATCTCGAATATTTTAGCACTACAAAGATCTTCAACAGATGGCAAGCAAGATGGGCACAGCAGCTGGCAGGTCATGATTTCGTAATATTCTACAGTCCAGGAAGTGCAAATGGATAACCTGATGCATTATCTAGGCGTTCAGAGTATCACCCAAAACAGGGGGGATGTAGCATTGAGAAAAACAAAAATCAACCTATCCACCAAGTCCTTAGACCCGACCAACTTATGTCAGTTGAGGCAGACCATGTTTCGACATCAGCAGCTTTGGCTAAGGGCTCAGTAATAATGGTTTGGTCTCTCCAGTTATGAGCAGAACCGATTATCATTTCATCCCAAACATTGAAAGCCATACTGGTGATCAAATTTGATCAACTCATGTGCCAGGATGCGATCTTATCTGGCCAAGATGACAAAGATTGGCTTAAAGCATATCACAACGCATTGGAAGGAGAGGCAGATGCAGATGTCACACTTGAAGATGCAATCCTTTGTTACAAAGAAAGGCTATGGGTTGCCGATAGAGTGGATCTCAGAAAGATCATTATACACAAAGAACATCACACTAAAGTAGCTGGCCAAATGGGCCAGGAAAAGATGATTGATCTTGTACGAAGTAACTCCTTCTGGCCCCAGAAGGATTGGTGGATTGAAGACTATGTTCGCTCATGTCCTGATTGACAAAAGAACAAGGCAGCGCATTATGCACATTATGGACTACTGCAGCCACTGGAGCTAGCGTACAGACCTTGGGATGAAATATCCATTGACTTTATTGTGGATCTACTAGTATCAAATGGGTGCTCATCCATATGGGTAGTAGTTGACTGCTTCACAAAGATGTCACACTTTATTCCCCTCAAGAATGGAGAAAAAACAGCAGCACACGTGTTTCACACATTCCTAAGGGAGATATTGAGACACGATGGAATACCATCTACAATTACCTCGGATAGAGACACAAGGTTGACATCCACAATGTGGAAAGGCATCATAGGCACACTAGGAATCAAATCCAAAATGTCATCACCCTTCCATCCACAAACCAATGGACAAATGGAAAGAATAAACAAATCTTTGGAGTGTTACCTCCAAAATTGCTGCAATGATGAAATGGATGATTGGGAGGAGATGTTGCCAATGGCAGAGTATGCCTACAACAACTCCCTCCATTCCATGGTCAAGATGACACCATTCTTTGCACACTATGGCTGTCACCCTCAAATCAATTGGCCAACTGCAGAACCTTCACAAAATCCTACATCTCAGAACCACATTGAATGGATGGCATGTATTCATCAGCTCTGTTGTCGAAGACTCGAAAATGCCAGTGAAACAATGAGGAAGTACCACAATAGGAAAGTCAATCCTGCACCAGTATACCAACCAGGTCATTTGGTTATGCTAAATGGCAAAACCCTCAAAACCAGGAGACCAGCAAGAAAGTTGGACGCCAAACTCCATGTGCCATGTAAAGTCATTAAGGATATGTCACCCACAGCACTTAAGCTCGAATTACCCTCATGATGGCGAATACATTGTGCCTTACATATATTTTAAATTCAACGCTTCTGTATCACTATCAATCCCATTCGAGATCAACCATTCCTGGATGCTATGGTTATGGATGAACATTAATTGAGATACAATGTCGAAGGATATGAATATCAGACAGGATATGAGGTAGAGAAAATCGTGGGTAGTCAATTCAATAAGGAATGGAAGAAAGTCTTATATCTGGTCAAATGGACATGGTATCCAGAAGAGACAGATTGGACAGAGGAGCCGTATGAGAATTTTGACGATAAAAAGCTACTGAGGGAATTCCACGGCTGGAATCCCCAGGCTGCTAAGGATAAGAGGTTATAAGTTGAGCTTGTACCTTCCTGCTGGGAGATATAGTTGTACCAGGAGGCTTTAATGGCAAGCCATAGAGATAAAGAATGACACCGGCCATCATCACCCCTGTATAAAGTAACTCTCGATTGGCATCAGCTATGGCCAGTAGGAAGGAGACACTTGAGGACGATGTGAAGAAAGGCTATTGAATGGTACAAAGAGGTAGATGGTCTGGGAGACAACAGCCGGATGGATACCAATCAGTCTCAAGATCTGTATCAGAAGTATACTATTGGTCCAGACTGACTGGAGCATTGAAAGCATACCATTTGCTCGGGGGAAGTTCAGGCTGACAAGTAATCAGAGCAAGGGGATTAGAGGACCAGAGGCTAGTGAGCATTTATCCAGAGAAAAGTGTAGTTAGAATTTGCAGTTGGAGTGCAAAGGGAAGAGGTATGAAAACCTCTTGATTCTCCGCTGGTATAGAGGGCAGCCATCTCACTATGGAGAACAAGTGTTAACAATATATTCGGATGAGAAAGCTATTCTACATTTGTTCTATTCCGATTACTGTCTGAGCCTGAGTGAATCTTCAAAGTCATCCTGCTATTAGTCCATGTATAAGTCCAATATCAAGTCCGATAGTGAGACAAGATGGAGGGATGCTTAGAGGGGATACTTCTAGTTGAGTGTATCTTGGAGTCGATTCCACCTGCTTTTCAGAAAGATTGATGTTGCATTCAGTTGTTAGCTTCAGGTTGTTGAAATTTGAGAGCAAACCTCAACTTTTATGCTCCAAGTGGTAGTGGTAGAGTATCGAGTGGGATTGCCTGGAGGTGAACCGACGATATTCTCAGAGGCTACCTGCCAAAGGTACTCTGAGTGGGTGAATCAGAGCTGGTGAGATAATCGATTGAGGATGACTTGAAATTGGATTTTGTATTAACTAATAATACCACTATTAGCAGATACAGGCCATCACACAACTTTGAGCTTTCAACTGCTGGTACAGTACTTGAACAGGTAGACAGAGTTTGGAGTTGGCAATGGAAGGTGCACAACATAGTGTGCAATCTTGCTAATCAGGTTCCAATAGGTGACCAATTTACTCAACTCTTGAATTTGGGAAGATAGTTGTCACCTTGACATCCAATGGAATAATGACTCGATTTTCCAGCTCTGCTGTCGAGTTTTTGAATATCCACAGAGTTTGAGTATTTCCATGCTATCCAGTATCTCATCAAATCCTCTTAGTTACCACAAGCCAAAATTGTTTTTCAATGCAGTAAACATGCATCTGAATATACTATTAGATATTGCAACTTACTGGTAATGCACATAACATGTTGTATCATCATGGTAATGACCTTAACAAATTTCAGTTCCAGTGACATGGAACACAGTTACCACAACTTACTGTGCTATACAGTAGTACAGCTGAATTACCCATACCTTATAATAGTACTGTGGCAACAGCTATAATCCATCTTGATTACTGTGAGAATGAAGCTTTTCACAATATAATGCCAGGTCAATTCATATCAGTGGGAGCTGGATAACAGAAGAATAAACATTTATGATATTCAAAAGATGGAGGTAATCAGTTTGGACAATATTCATTTGGGAAGAACAAATAATAGGTGAACAAGAAATTGTGGAGAATATAAAACTAGCTGTCAGTGTGCGACAGCAAATAATAGATGGATACAGTATGAACTGATAAGACTTGATAGTGGCATGGAGTGGTATGAACAGAACTACATTGTCTCAGCTAATTGTAGAGAAGTATACAGGAGAGTGAAAGATGGCTGATAGAGATGGAGAGGATATGTAAAAGTGGAGAAATTATGTGGTACAGTCTACTTGATTATATGTAGCATCAGCAAATGTATTTGGCTCACTGGGAGTGTATAAGTATTATCAGACCAGAATCAAAGGGTGGTCAAATCCCAGAGTTGACTGGACCAAGGCAGTGGCCTTCAGATGCACCTCTGAGTGCTGGCCACAAACTCTTGGTGATCACTGGACCGATGCAGTTGCCTCAAGGTTCACTTGTGCGCCCTGGAGACAACTCTTGAAGCACCTCCAATCAGTGCAAAACAGTTAGGGAAAAATGACATATTCTTTGTGATTATTAGTGGTGTATCTGAAAGTCATAGTTACTTCTCCTCTTTAAACCATTTTAACACACATGTATTCAGTTTGTATTCTCAGCTATGTATCTATGTATCTATAAATCTATATAGCAATCCATCTACACATGGTTGATATCTGGACTGGCTGCAGGCAGTGCTGGGGTGCAATTGGAGGTGCATCTGGAAATGATGAGCAAGTGAAGATAGACATACACTTGGAGGATGTGATTGAGTAAACTTAGAGATGCCCTTTGGAGGCCGTTATCAGGTGAACTTAGAGATAAATTTGCAGAGCACATTGGAGTGAGTTCCGTGAGGAAGTTGCAGGCTGCAATGAAACAGCATTGGAAATGCCCTGGCTGGATGTGATTGAGCAAGTTTGGAGATGTGTTTGAATGCAGCAATCATGCAAAATTGTACGTGGTCCATGTGGATGTAGTTACTACGCAAGTAGACCTGGTGAATGCTAAGGCTCGATTGGTTAGTTCACTCACAATCTTTGATATGTTTAGAGCATTTAATTTACATCTTGACTCATGGAGAGCAAGCTAACGGCAGTCCATCTGAAGGGAGGCACCCCAGTAGCTGAGACTCTTTCATCAGATAACTTGCAATGGTGCAAATCTGACTGCAGTGGACTTTTCCTTTGAGCTCAGGTATAGTGGGCAGGAGGCAGTTCATCTGTAGGGAGGCACAGCTCAAGCTGAGACTACACTCAGGGTCCAACTTTACATGGTGAGGGTAAAGAGAGACTGGCTGTGAGCAGGAGACAGTTGATCTTGGGTTGGTTCTGGGCTTGGTTTTAACTCATGTTTAAGGTATGCAGAGATAGAGAGGGATGAGTTAACATTATGTTCTGTTGTAATGGTAGAGTAGTACACAAGAAAGAGAGATAAGGATCAAGATGCAAACAATGTCAGACAATATGAAGAGATGTGAGATGTCAGGTGTACAATCTGCATAGCAGCATTCCGAATACATCATATGAGTGTTCTTCCCAACCGAATCCGAACTTATAGTCGCTGTCACGGGAATTATACAATGACTCACACATGAAATTCTCTGTAGTTCCAGTTTCTCATGATGATTTCCCCAATCTCCTCTCATCTCTCTCTGTCTAATCCACACCTCCTCCATCGCAACCAAAGACAAATTCAGGTTATCTGTCATGATTTCTCCGTGCCATGATCAAGTATTCACACTGAGTACAGAAACTACCCAAGGTTGTCTTTCTCCCACTTCCATCAAGTTCCATCTTTCAGCCCACCTAGTTGTATTCTGCTGTCTACATTCCCTAGAGTACAAGAGTACCAAAGATTAGAGACTTCGCTTCCATCGCTCCTTCTTTATGATCTGCGACCTGCATGTTAATGAGGTTGAACTACACATCCAATGTTGATCGATCACGGCCTCCAAAGTGCATCTTCAAATTCGCTTGATTACAGCCTCCAGTGCATCTTGAAACTCACCACATCATGGCCTCAAGTGTATCTCCAATCTGGCTTGATTACAGCATTGAAGTGCATGTCTAAATTCGAACCACAATGTCCTCCAAGCACATCTCCAAACTTGCTCAATTGTGGCCTCCAGTCCATCTCCAAACCGCCTCCATTATGGCCTCATAGTAAATCGCAAATTCAGTCTATGACAGCCTCTAAGTGCATCTACACACTCGCTCAATTAAAGTGACAATGAAGATTGCCAACCTCGCATGATCTCACAATGTAAGTGTGTATCTGAATTCTCATGATTATCGTCTCGAAGTGAGCAAAATTATGGCCTCCATGTGCCACTCCCTACCTGTACTATCTTGGCCCTCTTGTTTATCTTTAAATTCACATACTGAATGCCTCAAAGTTCTCAGCCCAATGGCCTCCAGGTTCATCTCCCTACTTACTGAATCACACACTCAAAGTTAGCATGAACCTGACAACCAAGTGCAACTACAACTTCACTCTGTAATGACTTTGAAGTTTACATAATCACAGCCTTCACTTACATCTGTATGTTGTCTCCATTGGTGTCTGCAGGTGCTCCAAGGAGTGTGCTTGAGTGCCGTCTGTAGCCAGATTGACCATACGTTAATCTATACAAAGAATTCAATCGCTAATACATACCACAATTTCATGTACCGAATATTCTCATGGTGGTTAAATGCCAATGCCTACCAAAGATGAATATGACGGACCAAATGGCTTGTATTTATGGGACCCTAAGATCTGCCACTGTGAGAGTACGGCATCAAGTTTAAAGTACCCAATTGACCTTGTGTAGACATGACAGCTGCTGTCATGCTATCCTACAGACATGTACTGAGGCCTCTGCAAGTCTACAATTCGCCTATCCTATATGAGAAATATTGTATCATCCCAAATGCACCTCCATAACAGCAGGTATTCTCAGGCACACCTGAGACTTCTTACATATCATATGAGAGTGCTGTGCATAGCTCCTGGGGGGTCGCTGTATATCAGAAAGTACATTGCTTCACCGGTCAGGTCGAAAGAAGTGTGCAGGCAGTTGGCATATCAGCTCCAAATATTTCCACATCTTTCTAATATCGTACATCTCATGTTAGGGATTATTACTGGCAGATTGCGTATTTCACCTCTTGCATTGGCGGTTGTAATTATTTGTAGCATACGAAATTCACTTAAGTTCATGTTACTCATGATGATTTCCCCATTATCCTCTAATCTTCTTCAATCATCTCTCTCTTCTTCACACCTCAATTGTCAGCTGATAATGGGAAGATATATCATTGTTGTCTACATTCCTATGCTATCAATCTGAATTAACGCTGAGTCCAGTATCCATCCAACACCTACTGTCATTAATTCTTACCCTGCATTATCACAATTGTAGAATATCCCCAGAATTTTGGCTTGGCTCCCAGCGTATCTGCTTTAGCTTAACTGCCTCCAGTTAGCTTCCAATATGAACAAAGGTGAAGTAAACTATCAATATATTTTTACTATTATGGATTAACTTATAAGAAGAATCATATCATCTATCATATCTCCCATTTGACAAATTACCTTCTGATTGATTATCTTCAAACCAACCTTCTTCAAATTAAATGTCTGGAAATAAACTCTTTCAAAATTGATCATGTTTAAATGGACAATTTCCAAATTGAACGTCTTTGAAATGATCATTTTGAAATTGACCATATTCTATCAATTGCCTTCAGATCAACCAGCTCCAAATATACCTCAAAGTTCACACCTACATACACTCTAAGTACTTGTCTAAATTCACTTAAACATAGCATTAATTCAAATTTTCCAACTGATTTAAGATTTTCTTCCCACTAGATCTCCAATCTTACTTCGTGTTTGCCTTAAAATGTATTTGCAAAATAACTCAATTTTTACCTCAAAGTGAATATCTAAGTTTACTTGTTATTAATCTTGAAGTATATCTCGAGGTTTACCTAATTGCAGTCTCCAAGTGTAGTGTTAGCAACAGGTCCGAATTCCCGGGTCGGTTCCAGGTCTGGTTCCTCCTGAAACTGGACTGTGGCAATGGGTTTTCCCACATGAACCTCCCGCTCTGTTGGAAATGGGCCGCTTTTACCCACAACAACCCGGCATTTCAAGTTCAAAATTTTCGCTCCAATGAAGTATGTGAGTTCTGATCATATCAGGAGCTGATCAGTATGTACATTGTGCAGTTTTAGCCACTCGTTCACCTCCAGCTGTCAGATATGCGATCGGACCAATATTGGTTGGGTTGCTATCGAAAACCCGCGAATTTCGAATAAAATAACGTGTTATATCACAGCAATTCAACAAATATTGGTCCGATCGCAAATCTGAAAGTGTCAGGTGGAGGAGCGGCTAAAACTGCACAATCTACGTACTGATCATGTCATGATATGTCGAGATCTCAGATACTGATTTGAAGTAGAAGTTGCAGGAACTGTAAAATGGACCCGCAGTCTGGGTACAACCCAGCCAAAAAACCCTGGGTTTATGTCCAGTCCGGGTAACAACCCCACCAAGACAAAGCGGTTCAGTTTCTTGGCCGGGTCTGGAACTGAACCGAACTGTGTAGACAGTCCAAACCCACACCGCTGGTGGGTTACCCGGACCCATTGCTAACACTATTCAAGTCTGTCTCCAAACCCAATCCATAATACCTTCCAAGTACCCTGTCCAAGTGCTGCTTGGATCGGCTCCCAGTTGCTTCACTCACTATCCCCAGGGAGCATGCCTAATCAAGCTTGATAATGGACTACAATTAGTCTAGATAGAACATAAATTGATAGATAGATTGATAAATTGATTCATAGCTGGTTAAATAACAATTGAAATGGAATACTTCGGTTTCAGATTGATCAAGGATGATTAGTAACTGCCATTTCTATGTACACTGGCAGTGTTTTAATTGAATTTGTCATATTTTCAGACTGCTGTAAAGTACTTACATGTACTGCTAAATTAGTTAGCCTTAATTCTAGGTGATTATCAGATTGTCGCCAGCTTCTCTAGATGCTAACTAATTTGTCTCCAGTAATTCCAAGTACAATTGAGCACAACTGTATGGGTTCTGCAACTCTGCCACATGATGGATTGTCAATCCAGATCACACTACTCACATACTTCGAATTGTTTCTGGGGAATAGTTTACACTTTGCTGACATATTCAGCTTACTATGATATGACTTAAAAGTAAACTACTCAGATTAAGTAATTAATCAAGAAAGCAGAATAACTTTAACTGAAAGTATTAACATAACACTGATGCTTACTACTTAGCAAATAAGGGTTTGATTATACAATCTCTACCAGAGTCGGTCTAGAGTAAAGTGGAGTGCTAGAGTGGATAGCTAGCAATGTCAAAAGAGATACTACATATTGTATTTACAGCTAATATACAGATTGAATCGACTACTGTATATGCAGTATAAGCTATATTTACAGTCAATTTCAGAAGACTATCAATCTTTAAATGGGAGTGTTATATATAAGTGATAGGTATATAGTATTATAATCAACACTTTCTGTATTATATATACTGCCATTGAATTCATTTACTGGAAATACTGGCTCCAGAAGACAGTGGGACTATTACAGTGACATCTGAAATAATTATTATAAGGACAATGTGCATGGTAGAATCAATATGTTCTATATGTTGTAATGAATCTGAAGAGACAATTGATTGATTGAGTCTAAGTTTTAGATGATATATAGCCTATATAGTAGCTGCCAGCCCTAACCCACAGCCATGTCATGACATACTCTACAAAGACTTGATCTAACAATTCACTACATTTAGTAAACACTAGTACCACAGATGGCTTTGCCACCATTGTGACATATAATGCAATTACAGTACTATGTCTCCAGCCAGCTGCCAGCACATGCCGGAGATTGAGCTGGAAAGGTACAAGAAAAAGTGGAAAGTAGGGAAGGGGATAAATAGGTGGTAAAGAACAGTGGAAGTCAAACCAGTAGCAACTTGAGTATCTATCTACCCACCACCATGCTTCTGTATGTACAATGTATTGTTTGTATATTATTGACTCTGCATTTTGTAAATGGGCTTTTGCTAAGCATAGAAGAGTCAAATCAGAGCAGTTGCTGCAAGCACTGTTACCATTCATTCATGATAACAATGTTGTGTATATAGTGTTTACACTGCGTTAAGTAGTGTGTTTTAATTTTAGCTATTGTGCTATTCCATATACAACACACATTTATATATAATATATCAAAATTACATACTGGGGAAAGGGTGAGTTTTGAAGTGATAGTAATGACATATCAAACTTTATATGAAACAGAATCTGATAACTCCTGGTTTATCACCTTGTATATTGTACAAGGTAATTTGTACAGTATCATCAAAAATTCCGAATCAGAATAGTGTAAGTATATGTTAAAAGGATAAGCTTGTATTGCAAGACTAACTGAGAGTAGCATAATTAAAAGAATATCAGAGGCCAATTGACTCAAGCATAGCTAAGTGAGTGTAATAAAGTCAAGTATATAGTGTAGAGTATACAAAGTCTATTCACAAAGGCTAACCAAAAGATACATTCAAACAAAGTTACCCTGTTAATATATATTAACTGTACTTCCTTATTCTGCAGTATCTAATTGCAAGTTGTCTGTTGAAACAATACCTCAAACTCTAGTCCAAAGCCCATCTATGCTCTATAATTCTCACAATCTCCACTTATTGCATATTCCACAGCTACACAGTATGATAACCAGCAGGTGCTACCATAGAATTGTATTTTCTATTAGCTCAGTTTTTGAATCTGGCTGTGAATATGATCTGTTTTGTGCAATAGTATTATTGCATTAATTATTTGGTTTTATATCAATGGTTGTTGTCATGTTATTCCATTGGTGAAATGTTAGTCGGTTGGTATATTGTCGATCAGTTTGGGTTGTTTCAATCAGTTCAAATTGTATCCATTAGTTGGTATCTATCTATTACTCAGTATCATAATAATTCATCAGCAATGCGATGTGGTTTTTGCCCTTTCTCAGAATTCTTTACAAGATGGAGGGTTTACTGATTCATATAACATATTTGTTGTTTATATTGATAAGCATTCAGGGATGATTTCAATATATATTGTCAAACATCTCCATGTACATTATCTTGTTTGTCTGGAATAGCAAAGCACACATTCTTAGAAAAGTAAATGGATAATATTTAACAGTTAATATATGATATTCTGATCTCATATAACTGTAGATTCTGTCAATCAGCTTGATTCCCTGTGAGTTACAATTGCAAAGTATTGAATTTAACATAAAATGGTATGCATTATGATGTGATCCAATTGCTGTTTCTGTCTATTGATATATCTTTTTGCTATGATCTCTTCATATCTATATAGTTTCTATGATTAATCTATTCTCAATTGTTTATATAGTAAGTTTTTGAAGATACATGGTGTTCAATATATTAAATGTCAGGCACCTTCAAGAGAAAATACTGAAGTGTTGCTATTAAGTTATAAGGTCCATAGTGTAAAGTCAGTTGCCAGAGGATAGATGATATATAAGTTCAAAATGTTGTCAAAGTGCAAATCAATTATTAGCTATACAATATGTAAATTAGTATACTTACTGTTCATTACAAGCTAACCATGAATTCCTGTTCAAGGTGTACTGCATTGTCTTCAATGGTTGAATCATAGAGGTAAACATGAAGACCTATAAAAGTATATATGGCTAGTAGCCTGGGATCAACATTTACTTATCTTTACTTTCTATAGTCTTTATGAATATCCCAATACAATATACAGCATTACAGAATATCTACTTGAGAGTCTGGTGGCACATGGGAGATTGTTTCAGAGTCTATATGAAAGCCTGCTTGAAACTTTGCTGAATAGTGCAACAGTGCATGGCTATAGGTAGTGGAAAGTAGGTACATATATACTAGTGCCAGTGGGAGATTCGAGAAGTGGATGATAGTGCAAACCATGGTGATGGCATAAAAGGTATATGTACTATTGGCATGATGATTTATTATGATAAGGAAGTGGTCTTAGGTATTGCAACACAGGCCAATATGGTGGGGTTATTGTAAGGAGATGGTTGATAGTTGTGTGCAAGATTGTGAAGGAGGATTTGGATAATACTTTAAAGCATGGACTATAATTTGAAGATGGCTGACAAACTGTAGATAAACAGAGGTTGGGTGGTGTCAGAGGAATTTCTTTTCTTCACATTTTGCTTGTTCTCTTGTATAGCTACCCATCACATGACATTTGTTTCTTTATATGCACTGCGAGTTACAAGTGGATATCTGATACATCTAGACTCCTAATAGTTCCGATGTATCACCTTTGCAGTTGCACTGGAATGAGTCACTTTAATGCGCAGTCAAAATTAAATACTTATATGCCCACTGACTGGTTAGAAGTACTATTCTGAATCTTACTTGGCATCATGCAGGGTCACTTCAGCACCATCTTGGAACTGGACTGACATTTGTGACTATTGTCTCAATCAGCTGCTTTCACTTACCCAGTCGAACATTCATCTGTACAAAGCCTGATCTCCATATTGTAATGCAAAAGTATGACAATAATTCCACATTCCAAATTCATTGTTTTGATCCTGCCAGAACCCCTGGTTTCTTATCAGACCCAAACAGTTCAGCGATTTTATAGCATGGATTCAATCTTCACCAAACCCAGGCAACCACTCAAACAGATGTTAGGGCAACAGTTTAACATCCCTTTGCAGTGCAATCTACTATGGATAGAGACTCACAAGAAAGACAGTGGCCTTTGGGGTGAAGAACCGGCATTCGGAAGACATTGAATGCAATATATTTCTTCATCGTATTCTTTGTTTGTGAATTATATCCTGGAGGAAATTTGCAATTGCAGCAGACATAATGGCCTAGAAATTGCTTCAACTACCAGATGGGTACCAGCAGCAGCAACAAGATCAAAATCGATACCAGTTCCACTGATTGTCGTTACAGCCCTATTCATGACTTGCTCAGAAATCAATCAGTATAATAGTCACTGTTAGATATTCCTTGTATTGTGCGAAGTTAAAATACACAGACGTTCTTGCCCAGGCAGCTTTGGTGTTCTGAGTTGACCCAAAATGGATCTGAGAGCTTATAAACCTTGGCAAAGATAACCTTGCATGTGACGAAATACAACAATAGTTCACAACTTAATAGGAAGTGCTGTTGAGTGTGGTCAATTATATCCAGCCAGCAGCAAGTGTACAAATGGTACATAACGATCCAGTGCAGATAATCAGACTGCAGAAAGACATATCAGACCTGAATACCCCGGATTACCTCCAGCACCCTTGAAACCATATGAGTTTGGAATTCCCTATACTCTTAGTGAGAACTGAGCTCAATCAAAGTTGACAACACCCTCTGATCATCAGTGCAGGCCTGTAGGAACATCTGGAGGGGCTGGTGGACAGGATGGAAGATGTTTGAGAGTTAGCAGCAGAGGTTCAGAATCTCTCCAAACTGTTAGCAAAAGTGTTGACACTGACAACAAATTCGGTCCTGGCTGCAGTCCAGAGTAGTGTTAGCAACGGTTCCGGGTTACCTGGCTGCGGTCCAGGCCGGGTTTTTACCCGGAAAACAGGGGTATCCACCGTGTTTGGGGACGGGTTCGAACAGCACCGCGGTTGCTTTTTACCGTTCCTACAACTTTGGCTGCAATTAAGTATTTGAATTCTCATTCTATCGCAACATGATCTATACATGAAATGTGCAGATTGATGCCGTATTTCATCTCCCATTCTCAGATTTGCGATCGGATCAATATTCATCGAGTCACTCTGAAATTATGCCGAATATCACCCCAAAATGACCTGGTTTCCATTGCGACTCAAAGAGAATTGATCTGATTGCAAATCGGAGAATGGGAGATGACAGTGGGCATAAAACTGCATATTGCACATATAGATTAGGTCGCAATATGATGAGAACTCCAATACTTAATTGGAGCAAGAAATGTTGACTCATGAGGAGCAGGTTTCGTGTGGAAACCCGTTGCAATGGTTCGGTTCCGGGTTGTAACCGGACCCGGAACCGCACCGGGAATTTGGACCCGTTGCTAACACTAGTCCAGAGTGCTGAGGACATAAGCCAGAAACATCTGGACACCCATCAACAAAAAGAGAAAGTAGTTTCTGAAAATGGACCCCATACACAGATTCTTCTCCACATTGTCCAAATATAATCCAAGCGACTTATTTGCAATCTTCTACCATAGTGCAAATGATTCGATGATGTGATCGCGTCGTCACACCATTTCAAACCCTTGTTCAGTTATTTATCCCAATATGCAGCAATGGGTTCTTTCATGTTGGTCATATAGATTTTAATCGTTTCGACTGTTTTTTGAACTGTCCCATTGAGTTCAAGAATATTCTCAACTATTCAGTCCTTTGAGACATCGATTATACACAAGCTTACACAACCCCCATAACAAAAATTGAGACACTCAGAGTAAGGACTCATCAGCTTTCTATATATTGCTGCCATGATTACCTCAACCATCGAATCGAATAATCTACATGTAAACCAAATTGAAAGCATCCCAGTCAATGGTGTTGCTCAAGTACGACAGCTTGCTATCAGGCTGTTGTGTCAGCAGAAGATGGTGTACAGCACTGTGGATCCCACATATAGGGACGATATATATGATTCTGATGCGGAAACGAGGCTTACAATGATCACTATCATTGTGCAAGGGTTGCTTCGGAGGTTGATGTCTCTCTTCGACAATCACCATACCAATTGTCTGATGTATCGGCCGTGCTGCAAACGTCTGAACCATATCAAGATGCCCTTTAATGGTTGATTCAGCATCCTCAACCACAAAAAGACACTTCAACCATGCGGGACTGTGTCCAGCAGTTGACTTAACGCTGCTATCCAGACTCGTCCCCATTCAGAGAAGCACTGTATCATTTCTTGGTGGCTTATGCTTTCTCCACCTTGTGGACCCAGTGCAATGAACCATATTAACTGCCTGTTGGTCGCAGTGAAAAGATATCCCTGGAATAGCGACTGTGTTGTACCCAATGTATTTTACATCGTTGGGATGACTGCAATACTGATTGTGATTGACATAGTCTGTGAAGACAGCTAATCTCTTGAAAAACCAAGCAATGTGACTCTGGAGCTCCCCTGTTGGCATTGCACACCACTCACCCAAGTAATCAAAGGACTTGATTTGAGGTCGCGCATTTTTCATCTCCCGGTTGATAGGCAGTTTGGTTAGAAGCATTTCATTTTTGCAACGTTGTTTTGCAACGTTTGAATCCAGCTTATGATACTGAAACACCTCATTTTGGGCTTTCATTCACAAAATCTGGAAGCCAGCCTCTTGAAGATTTGATTGTCAGTACACTTGTTCAAGATCCATCATTGATCTTTCTGGGAGTTCAGAGCTTGTATTTAAGAGGTTGCCATGCTGGCAGATTTGGTCAGAGGAGTGGTTCAGGAGATGCATCTTCACAAAGTTGAAATCGGATTCGTCAATAAGATGTTATGGAATGTCTGACTCGGTCTGCATTTCAACTTCATCAATACAATGACACTTTGTAGCGGCAGAAAGGTTGTTCCAAGCTAGGTCAATCTCCCGTTCCTCCGGTTTTTCCAATGTACATTGCGTTTTCACAGCTTCCAATACCATCTTTGTGGATGTATAATCGCGGAATCGACAGAAAATGTCATTTTGACGATGAACCTCGCCCTGATAATTCTCCATCTCCTCAATTGTCGCTTCAGTATGGTGGTAGTACTGTGCCACATGGTTAAAATACTCCAAGTTCTCTATCCACAACATGGCTTCTGTGAAGGGATTCCTCTTGATTGCTGAAGGGAATAAAAGAATCACCACGAAAGCCGGAATCGTCAGACACCCGAGTTCCTCAATCTCCTGACAACTCGAGTGCTTCAACTGGCTGTATGGCATATGGAATCACATGAAGCCAAAATATGCTAGCATCATCGCCCAGAACTGGTTGAATTTGTCAATCCTGGATCGTTGCTTGAGAGAGGTCATTACCCAGTCCATCAACGGTTTAAGCATACCGAGATGGATGGTATCATCAATATTGGGTACGATAATGGTCCTTGTGGAGATGCATTGCATAATCCAGAAGACTCCTTCTGTGGTTCCGACTGTTCGATCTTCCAGATATTGTCTAGCTTCTCGTCTCACCGTCTCATCTTGCTGAGTCACAAGTATCATCTTTTGGAACTATAGCTGATAGTCTTTGAATTGCCACAACAATGAATTACCTTCTCCAAACGACTGTTTCAGTGCTTCACACACTGGGCAATGGGGCTGCTTGATCGAGTGCAATTAAATGTCTTTGAAGGAGTCAGCCTTTCATGCACAGATGACAGAATAGCATTACCGCATCTGGCCGTCCACACAGCGCATAAGCTTTCCAGTGTTGAACAGCATGTCGTGAGGACAGAAAATAAGCTCGAACATCTTCCTCAAAACTGGTGATTTGTGGATTTGTTGTCCCTGCATAGCAGTTGTTTTTCCATGTCCTTTAAAGTGATATTTGGATGAACAGGAAGAAGGGCAACAAGTATGGTTGTGGAATTCGAAGGATTTGATCTAATTGTGCAGTTGAAGTTTCCGAGACGAGAATATAAGGGCCATTTGTTCTTGTCACCACAATAATTTGTCAGTTGTGTCTGGTCTAAACTAACGAATAATGGGACAATCGTAGCTCCAAGTGGCTGCCATAGCTGTTGAAGCAGTTGAATCGTTGTAGCTATGATGAAATTCAACTAAAGTACCTGTTCATTCCACCACCAGTCATTTGATTTCACCTGTGAGTCGCGACATTACACAGCACCAGTGAATTCCTTCACTGCAGCATGCAACATATGATTGCTGAACACAGGCTGTTGCATGAGGAACTCGATGCATACGACAGGATTGAGGTAACAGAAACGTAAGTAATCATTGTCACAAAGGTTGTTTGGATTGACAAACAATTGTAACACACTATGCGAGATTTCCCGGAGTCGATGCCCATTGCATACGACAATCGGTGCAACCTTGTAAATAAAGTCTGGGAATTAGTGAAGTTGCTGACAGTTGCCATCGTAGGGTTCCTCAACAGCTTGTTGATAGCAGCTCTACTCAAGTTGGGCTTGATGCAGCAGTGTGCTAATCGATTATCCTCCTGGCTAGACAATGATGACCATAGATCTGCGACATCTTAGAACATATCAAAATACTCGGTAGTTATTGAGTTGTTCTCTAGACGGTCGTTCTAGTGTGCAGTATCATAAATCTGTTGCCTAACTGGAGGTTGCTCTGAATTGATACACACATTCTTACTTTTGGCTTCTGTATGACTGGAAGCATTATTGGTTGGGGGAAGATATGGGTTGCGATACGGTTCATGAAGGGATGGAAGATTATTAATATCGTGCTCGGTCGCAAAGCCGTCATCTGGCCGTTATTCGGCTGACGCGTATACTATCCTTTCTTCGTGGTCATGACGGAGGTGAGGGATGTGCGAACTGTTATCAGAGTACATCATCGAGCTGTAAAGACACCAATGATCAACCTCCATCTGTCATTACCAAAATGCAATGTCACAACAACATTAAGAAGTGTCTTGAAAGTTTTTTGGCTACATATACCATTGAAAACCAGCTGTTCCTCAGAAAAAGCCGCACCTCAATTTAGTATTTCCAACACGGGGTTTGACCACGCTGGTAGGATTTCTCTCATCCTCCTTCACTCTTTTCCAAAGTGTTTAATCACTCTCTCATTTTGAACATCCCTTGAATCTCGAAAATCATACTCCATCTGCATTCAGCTTGTCATGGCGATTGGTTTGCACCCTCACAAGACCATTCTTCACCCATTGCCTGCTTAACGATTGTCAATTTGCTTTATGTTCGTACCTTACATGAACTGTGCATTCTCCTTATATACCAGCCAAGCGACGTCATCGCTGGGTACAAGGACTAGGGAAAGGACAAACGAGTCAGATATGACTGCAGAGCATGCTGTTACTTGTGTTTGTGATGAGTTTAAGCGTACAGTTAACGAATCAGTGCACTTGGATGATCCAAAGCAAATTGTTTCCTAGCTGAATAGCAGCCAAGATAATGCCACCAGATCAAGATAACCCCTCCAAGCCCACATTATATTCCCCTTGCCTGCCCACCTTACTTACATACTCCAGAATGTTCGACACACCATCCTCACCACTGCTACCGCATCGCGTCACCCTTGACAATATATTCAACATTCCCGACGCTTGTTTAGAGTAACAGGCAATTGATATCCACCATTCAATAATTGACCACCATTGAGAACCTAAAATATAATTTGATGGTTTCTGGTTGCTGAAATGAGTTGTCGCAGATGCCAATACAATCCAGATGCCAACTCTACAAGTCCGTGTCTGGGCTGAGAGCCCTGCTGTTGTAGTAAGCCAATGGGCGGCAGAAAACGTGGCGATTTGGCCGAATCAGGTGGCTTGACAACACAACGGAGAGATAATACAGTGAGGGACTGTATCAGGGAGCTAGCACAGTCCATGAGCATCAGCACCAAGCTACGTGCGAACCCCGAGCAGTGGGATCTCCTATTCAAATATTGCGTCACTCGAATCAGTGATCTGGAATCTAAACGGCCGCTTTCAAAATTGTAAATGGCAGACAAGACAATCCTCAATGGTCAGTACGTCAAGGCAGCACTGGTTGAGTTAGTGGAGGTTGGACTTGGCCGAAGGCAGAATATGATTGACAACTCCCCGACCAAGAAGATGAAATTTGTCCACGTTGGTATGTATTTCATAGCCCTGATGCTTGTTTTGCTCTTTCTGATGATGTGTAGATACTGAAGAGGCCGAGGAAGAACCCTTGGGTCACAGGCTATCGCTGATAATGGTGTGTTGAGACTCCTGGACCGATTTCCCTGTCGAGTCATTTAGCTTTACCATCACCTCTATGGATCCTGACATTGCTGGGATGAGGGTGGGTGAAAACAATTCTCAGCTATGCTCATGGCACTGGCCAGGGGACGATGAATCGATACTTCTGACAGTTACATCAATTGTCAATACGACCATTGTGTCCATCATGAATGCTGCAATCGCCGGTCTGCCAGAACCCACCAGACAATCTGAGAGCTCTGGGTCTGCCGTGAGGAGCCCAATGGAGATGGTGGTGTGCATTCCTGTAATGTTACCCCAATTTATGATAACTATACTTCTGCCGGATGGGTAAAGTTGGCAATGTAATTATACAACCCAACGCTTTTTTGCATCATATATTGTGACCAACAAGCTAAGAGCACATGTGGTACCCAGACACCTATATGCGGTGGCTGCAGCTACCATCCTCTGGATAACATCCTACAAACTCCTGGTGAGGTTTTGATTGACTATATTGTGGAGGAATGGAATGATGATTCCGAGGTGGGATGCCCAAATCCAAGAAGTCTCCCGATGACAAAACAGGCTACCAAACGTTCAAACTGTATCTTCGAAGGAGGAATATCATACAGCAGCAATACCTGGAAGTGATCCGAAACTGTGTGGTTTGTCACTTTGCCAATTACAAGCAACATTTTGTTGGTGATGAGGATGTGGCTTGGCTATGCCAGCACGATCAGATTGTAAATCATACCGCTGCAGGCTCGTTGGCCAATAGGAAGCATACAAGCAGCCGCCCAGCTGTAAATCAGTCGTTGTGAGGATGGAATGCACTGGCTGGATGGTTCTTCAAAGATTTGCGTTGTTGGTGGGCATTGTTCTGGCACTTTGGAGGGTGGACAGATGCATAATAATTGGGAGATTTTTAGAGAGGTTTAGGGTCTCCTTTCGGTGTTTTGTTTACTTTATTATTACATCAGTCATATTCATGCAGGAGGGCTGTGTTGAGTGTTCACGATGTTGGGATTGATCGTCGAGACCTTTATTTCTGGGAAAGTCATAGCGGCAGCGATAGAACTCTGTGTATGGCTGTCATGTGATTGGTCATTTGCTATCATTGTACGGCAGAAGTTAGCCTGAATGATTAGAGAAACGGGTACTCTTTCAAGCTGGTTACAATAATGATTCTTGTCAAAGCAAGCCAAACCACAACCCTGCGGCACGCTTCTCATCTACTATTCTTACTTCCGATTTCTCTTCAATCCAAGCAGATAGAAGCATGGGTGGCGGGAAGAGCCAATATCCTAGAGTTGTCGACAGGATCAAACAACGCATCTCATCGATGCTTCTAATCATATTAACACTTCCTCTCCTTTACGCAATTCTTCAATTCATGTACTATATATTCATTCACATTTTCGTTAGTCACTGCTTTAACTATTTTGTATGTATTACTTGCCGCCTTCTTAAATCATGACATCAAAGCGCCGCACTTCTCCTCATGCTCCTTCCCTTGCTTCCAGCACCAGGAGAACCACTGAATCTATCCATGACAAGGATCTGGATGATGATCTTGGCATGATACCCAGCAATGACAATCTTTATCAAGGTGACAATTTGGAATTCGATGACAAGCCTCGTTGGCGACCATCCCGGAAAGCAATGGGCAAGCAGGCATCGAAAGAGTACTTCATTTCAACTTTTAGAAAACGAGGTGCGGCAACTGAATCAACTCCTACATCGGCACAACCACTATGTTCTGAGTGTTGGGAGGTCAATATTCCCTTGATGTAGGAGCATAAATGCAATCCTGCACTGGTGGCATCCAAGAAGTCATATGATTAAGCATTTACACAGTCAAATTTGCCGACTAATGGTGATATTGACCATAGGAAGGATTCAAACGAAGTCGGTGCACAATTGGTTGCATGGAAAGCTGGAAATCTGTGGTTATATGAGCACATTGTTGACAACCTCACCGGCCTCACCATCGGCGCAAGATACAGCACCCACACAACTCTTTCGGATGGTCCGGTGATGGTCATGGCATGTGTGAAGCCAATAGCTATCATTCATGCGATGTTTGTGAACCCCCATTCCAGAAATGTGGTACAAACCACCCAGCGTCTTAGTTGGTGGTATCAGGAAATTGCCAGGATTGATCTAGCCCAGAGAAACTCAGACCCTCCACGTGCGTACATTTCAGTGCTAAATGAATCATCTCAAAGTTTGGTTCATCGCTGACATTGTACATCAGACCCTCGCAAAGATCACTTGCTTCCATGCATCAATGATATAGTGCGGTAACACCTCAATTGACTCTATTTACAGATTTTGAACAAAGTCACCTACACAGATCTGGAAAATGGTGGCCTGGTTATTGGCAAAGGACAGGTTTACATGCCCCACAAACGTTTTGGAGGCAAGTTCAAAGTTCCCATGTTACTTAATTGTTGTCTTGACAATCAATTTCGGATTGCAAGTTTCAATTTGCAGTGACTGAGATAGTGGATCATATTCCAAGGTCATACTTCTATGACACACGACACATTGAAACGAATAATGGATCATCAATTGATAAAATTTACATGACGTTCATTGCCCTCAGTGTGGTGGCCATCCACCATTGTCTGTCAGCTTGGAAAATTGGCAAGTTTATGGTCCCACCAGGGTTTGCTGCAGGAGGTGGAGTATAACATATGTGTGATACAGGATACATTAATCACGTGGGTAATAATGCTTCCACAGATGTATTTCGTTGTCTCGACAAAGATTTTTGTACTTCCTTGCCAGAGGTTGAATCCAAAAACATAGACACTATCCGCAGCATGATTTGCTGAAGGATCAACCGAACTGGTATGAACTTAGTGATGGCACAACCTCACAACAATCAGGGCAGCTTTGATGAGGACTTCCTTGATTACATCCTGGAGCAGCTGCATCAGCAAAAAACATTTCCGTCCGGGCGGAATGGCTCCGTCAGAGTGGACGCGCTCCGTCAGAGCCGTCAGAGACACCCCGGTGGCGGATTACTCCACGCCCGGCCGTCATTGCCACGTGTCGCGTTGCATATTGCCCTCTGAACGCTGTTTCGCCGTTTCTTCTCGCTCTGTCGGTCTCCTAATTTAAACAAACACTCTGGCGTTGTAGCCAACTGTGACCATACGTCGGAATGCGTTCATTGGGTACATGCTTGCATCAGGATTGCAATGCAATGTGACGCTGCGAAAATCTCTCCTCGCGTTCCTTCTACTTTAAGCTCGAGGAGCGTAGGAAGGTGAGAAGATATGATACTACCTGGCCGTGAGGATCCGCGCAATTGCGTGGATCCACGAAATCTCGGAAAGAGCGAGTGAAACCAAAAGTTAGGAAAGATCGAGTGTGTATTTTCGTTGTATGACAAGATGAGATGAAAAAGAGATGCTTTCTATCTACCCCGGGGTCTCCCGAATATATACTCCGTGTCGCTCATTCCACCTCCGTTACCCCTTTATCTCCGTACACCCACCGTCGCTTCTTAACGATATACTTGGAGGCCGCGATCGAGCTAGTTTGGAGATGCACTGGGAGGCCGTGATCGAGCGAGTTTGGAGATGCACTTTGAGGCCGTGATCGAGCTAGTTTCGAGATGCACTTGGAGGCCGAGATCGAGTGAACTGAGAGATGCACTTGGAGGCCGTGATCGAGCGAGTTTGGAGATGCAATTGGAGATCGAGCTTGAGTGAACTCAGAGATGCACTGGGAGGCCGTGATCGAGTGAGTTTGGAGATGCACTTGGAGGCCGAGATCGAGTGAACTGAGAGATGCACTTGGAGGCCGTGATCGAGCGAGTTTGGAGATGCACTGGGAGGCCGTGATCGAGCGAGTTTGGAGATGCACTTTGAGGCCGTGATCGAGCTAGTTTGGAGATGCAATTGGAGACCGAGATTGAGTGAACTCAGAGATACACTCCGAGGCCGTGATCGAGCGAGTTTGGAGATGCACTTGTAGCAGGCTATGATCGAGCGAGATTGGAGGAGTACTTGGAGGCGGTCGATTTGGAGGGAGGCGCGACGGCAGCAGAGACTCTATTCATTGGTTAACTCGTAATTGTGCGAATGTAGAGAGCTGAGTACAACATCCGCCGGGACTGGCTGGGAGCGGGAGACTGTCGATCTTGGGATGATGCTGTACTCGGTGTTAACTCATGATTATGGCATGGAGAGATAGAGAGGGATGACTTAACCTCGTGTTCTTAGGTGATGGTAGAGTTGAGCACAAGAAAGAGAGAGATCAGAGGAGATGGGGGAAATCATCATGAGAAACTGGGACTTAGAGAATTGAGTGTGCGAGTCAATTGACCATCCCCGATACGGCAGGTACGCGTCCCGATCCGGCGGGTAATAACACCTATACGGGGTCTTCTAAACCCAATCAGGCAATTCGTACTCCTGATTTGTCATAGCCGCTCGTATCCTCCATATCGTTCTCATCTTCATCCCCCATCTCTCTCTTTCTCGTCCACAACCTACCATCATCGCAAGAACACAAAGTTAAGTCATACCTCTCTATCTCTCCATGCCATCATCATGAGTTAACGCTGAGTGCATCATACACCGAGTACAGCATACACCTAAGATTGTCTGTCGTCCCTTCATTCTCACGATTTCGAGTTGACCCCTGAATGTAGCTTCAGCTTCCAGCGTGCCTCCCTACCGATCGACCGCCACCAGCCAGTCCTCCATCAGAGCTTCAAAGGTAAAGTCACCTCGTCACATTCCCACGGTTTCGAGTTAACTAACCGATGAATAGAGTCTCAGCACCTGGCGCGCCTCCCATCGACCGCCTCCAGATCGACCGCCTCCAGATCGACCACCTCCAAGTACTCCTCCAATCTCGCTCGATCATAGCCTGCTACAAGTGCATCTCCAAACTCGCTCGATCACGGCCTTGGAGTGTATCTCTGAGTTCACTCAATCT